>Ga0256845_1000173_pt1 | contig 59936 bp, 52 predicted proteins | sample RiftiametaG_FD_189101 | JGI IMG/M metagenome (GOLD analysis project Ga0256845, IMG submission 189101) | Tube worm associated microbial communities from hydrothermal vent at the East Pacific Rise, Pacific Ocean - Riftia | ecosystem: Host-associated > Annelida > Integument > Unclassified ...
TAACTGCGCATACTATTGCCATATTATCTGCTTCAGTTCCACCAGAAGTAAATATAATCTCTTTAGGTTCCGCATGAATATGCTTCCCAATTGTACGTCTTGCATTTTCAATAATACTTTTAGCATCTCTACCAAAAGAGTGAGTTGAAGACGGATTCCCAAATGTTCCAGTCATCACTTCTACCATTGCGTCAATCACTTCTTTTGCCATTGGTGTTGTGGCAGCATTGTCTAAATAGGCTTTCATTTCTCTTACAGTTTAAAATAATTTATACTTCTAAATAATTTATCAAATACATGATATTGACAAACTGTTAATTCATTATAACGATTAAACACCCATAATTTATTAGGATCGTATTCCATAATATTTCCACTTAAATCAACTTGCTCATAAGCAGCAGTTTTTTTATAAGCTCTAATTCTATTAACATCACCAGTATTATCGGTCACATTAATAGTATAATAAGGTATAGCTGATTGTAATGAATCTATTTTAATTTGATTTGCTGATCTATTGTGAAATTCAAAATGAATTTTTCTGTAATAATTTAAGTATGAACGTACTTTGGTCGTATCAAATAATTCTATTTTTTTATCATTATTATACAATTCAAATTCGTTTCTTTCGATTAGCTTTATTCTAAAATTTAAATGGTTGCTGTCTGGAACAACAACATCTACTGTATTAATTGTTAAGGGGTCATATTTAAATATTTCAGAACACACATAATCTAAAGGATTAGTAGAAAACCTATCTAAAAGATTACCATGCATATTGGGCAAATACATAATATATGGTTCTGGAGACTTACCCAAAATAGGGTCTTTCAAAAGCATAAATGTGCCTTCGTGATCTCTTGTTGCATTCCCTACATACCATGTTTTAGTTAATTTACCATTTTGATAAATATTTATTTTTTTATGGTGCCCCATTAGCGTTTTATTAATATTATCAACAGCTCCTACAGAAACTGGACCTTTCACAGCTACAAACTTAAATGTTTCTAAAAACACGTATATCATATGTTGTTGAATACACTTACCGTTATCTAGCGTCCATTCATTTCCATTTTTCACAAATGACATTCTATTACCCTGTGTATCTGATAAATCAATTCTATCAACAGATGAAGTATCTTTTACTGCAAAATTTGAAATTGCTTCAGATGATAATGAAGATTTTTTTTCATTTAGTTTTGAAAAAATTACGAATCCTAAAACTGTAATTATAACTAGTATTACTATTGTTTTTATATTTTTCATTGACTATTTTGTATATTTTCTTTTTCTTACCACGTATTGTATCACTCCAAAAATTAAGATGAATAAAAGTGGAAAAACAATATTCACGAATTTCCAAAATGATCTTTCATTTTTAACTTTTTCTGCATCCAACAATCTTAAACTAATGGTTTTTGACCTAATTCCAATTAAAGAGTTATCACCTAATAAATAATCTACAGCATTCAAAAAGAATTCTCTATTTCCAAAGTGAAATTTTTGAGTCCCATTTGCTGTCATTACTCTAAATCTATCCACACTTAATGGTATAGGCGCAATTTTCTTCTGTCCTTGTTTATGATATGTAAACGAACTATTTATCATATCTCCATCAGCCACAACTAACATTTTATTTGGTACTGATTTATACTTAGTTTTAAAAGTATTATCACTAAAGAAAGCATCAGATATTCTGTTCTCAAATGGAGAAGAAAACACACCTTCTAACAAAACTGCTACTGGATTATTAGCAAACTTTGGGTTATCTGTTTTAGGTGCATATTTTTCATAAGCGAAACCATAATTAATTCTAGCTGGAGCCATAAGTTTAATAGACTCCATTGAACTTTGAAGTAATACTGTCTTCTTAACAGAAGTATCAGCCATGTTAACCGGAGTAACAGAACTAATATATTCAGTTTTTATTGGATCAATATTTAAGGTTATAGGGTGTTCTTGTGCACTAAGTAATGGATAGAATCCCCATTCCAAACCAGGTACTTTAACGTCTCTAGGCGGAATTAATTCATGCGTACATTGTTTATCAAAAATTATATCATTGTTTATCCTTGCTCCATACTTATAAATTAAATCTTTTTCAATATTCAAATTTCTAGCTAAACAAATTGTTTCACCCGTATAAGCTAATGAATCTCTATTGACATCTAAAGGATCAATAAACCACATTACTTTACCACCATTCATAATGAATTGATCAATAATAAACTTATCCTTTTCGTTAAAAGATACTGTCGGTTTAGCAATTACTAGGGCATCAATATCAATAAATGCATTTAATTGACCTTTTATCTCCACATCATCCACTACATAATCCTTTTCTAAAGACTGTCTAACGTCCCAAGTTTGTTGTTTTGTTAATTCACCATGCCCTTGTAAAAAACCAATACTTTTTTTACTTTTTCTTGTTACTCTACGAATTGATGATATAAATTTATACTCTAATTGACTAATCGTTTGATCTACTAAATGTCTTACATCTTCATCCATTATAATCTCTTCTCTGTCAAAAAATTGGATTACATCTACAGTTTGACCGCCATACTCTACAATAGCTCCAGGCCAAATAGTACTAATTTCAGAAGTTTGACCATCAAATTGTTTTAAATTAGTGGGTAATATTCCCTTAGCGTCATCAAAAAGATTATCTTTTAATTGTTTATTAAAAGTAACATCATCTGAACCGTCTGGATCTATAAATTCATATTGAATCATATCTCCTGCCTCAGCAACAAACTCTTCTAACATATTTTGTATTCCTGATTGAATATTTTTCATATCAGCAGGTATATCTCCATCAAGATAAATTTTGAAAAACACTCTGTCTTTTAATTGAGTATTATCTTTTAATAGTCCCTTTGTATTATCAGACAATGAATATCTGTTATCCTCAGTTAAATCAACTCTTTCGTTAAAAAAAGAAGCCACCACATTCAACAGAACTATAATAGCTACGATTCCAAAAAAGTTAATTAACACTCTAGTTTTTTTAGCTTTTAATTGACTCATAAATTTACCATTTTCTTGATTCAAGGCTTAATTTTGTAGCCAAAATAAATATTAAAGTTGTACTTATAAAATATAATATGTCAGAAGTATCAAGTACCCCTTTTTGAATTGATGAAAAATGTTCCATAATTCCTAATTCTCTAATAATTATATCAAATCCTCCAAATTGACTAAAAGTAGCCAACAAATCTAATCCTAAAAAAATAAACCATGAGAAAAACACTGCTAACAACAGGGCAACAATTTGATTGGAAGTAATACTAGAAACAAAAATACCTATTGACACAAATACGCTCCCCACAAACAAAAGTCCTAAGAAAGATGCTATTGTAACACCATCATCAATTATACCGACAGGATTTCCTAAAAAATGAACAGAAATGTAATATATTAGTGTTGGAATTATAGCTAATAATACTAAAGTTAATCCTGCAAAGAATTTAGCTAAAACAATTTGTAAGTCTGTTATAGGTCTTGTCAACAATAACTCTATAGTACCAGTACGTTTCTCCTCAGAAAATGCTCTCATTGTTATTGCAGGAATCAATATTAGGAAAATTATTGGTGCTATATTAAAGTAAGAAATTAAATCGGCTGTTCCACCATCTAGTACATTTGTACCAAAATTAAACACCCATAAAAATAGACTGTTTAATACTAAGAATATACCAATAACAGCATATCCTATTGTTGAACCCAAAAAACTACGTATTTCTTTTAAATATAATGCTTTCATTTATTCTTATAAATCTAATTTCCAAATTTAGCTGTTTTGAATTTAATATCTACTTAAAAAAACCTAAAATTGTGATTTTTTATATAGGTCTACCTGTTCTTCTTAACAATAATTTTATCATAAACCAATTTTTCATGTTCAATCTATACAATTCCATGATAAGTATAATAAATTGAATAATTTCACGTTTTTCAACCAAATATATTACTCTAGTCAATTCAAAAGAACATTTTAACAGTTTTATAAATAAGAATAGGGCAAAAATTAAGATTACTAAAATATAAAAATTATCTTCGCAAAATCTATGACAAAGGTTATTATATTTCTTCTATTTGCTAGTTGCTCATTTTTTGGTTTCAATCAAACTGTTTTAAATGGAAAAGTAGTAGACTTTATCACTAAAGAGCCTTTGCCTTTTGTTAAAGTAATGGTTTTAAAAACTCCAAGAGCTAAATTAACTGATTTTGATGGAGATTTCAAAATAAAGTTCACAAAGAAAAATATCGATTCTATTTCATTTGAATATGTTGGTTATTTTAAGCAAACAATCGCTATAAATTCATTTGAAAAGCCTGACAGTATATTAATAGAATTGAAATCAAATACAACTTTAGAAGTAATAGAAGTCGTATCAGGAAAGAATCCTGCCTTTAAGGTATTGAAAAAAATTAACGCCCATAGAAAAGAAAATGACCCTTCAAAACTAGAAGCTTATCAATATGAAACTTATGACAAAATACAATTTGACATGAATAACATGGACCAACAATTTCAAGACAAAAAGTATTTACAAAAATTTAAATTTATTGGAGATTATATTGATACAACAGATGGTAAAAGAACATTACCTATTTTATTGACTGAACAAATGACAGATGTTTATAATAAAACAGGACCTTCTCAACACGTTGAAATTGTACAAGCGTCACATATAATAGGTATAAATAGTTTGGACTTAACAAAATTTACACGTGATTTGAATAAAGAAATAAATTTATATGATAGTTATTTTGAAATGTTTGGTAAAGATTTCTTGAGTCCAATATCTCCAGTGGCAAAGGGCTTTTATAATTACAGGAAATTAGATGATGATACTTTAGGAACAATAATATGTAAACATTTAACTTTTACACCTAAACGAAAAGGTACTGCTTTGTATAAAGGAGAAATTTGGGTAACCGAAGACAATTACGCAATAAAAAAAGTAAATATAAACATTCCTAAAGACATCAATTTAAATTACGTATCTAATATGTCTATCCAGCAAGAATACACTATGATTGATTCAACTGTTTGGCTAATTGATAAGAGTAAAATTCAAGCTGAATTTAGATTAATTAATGAAAGCACTGAGAAAAAGTCTTTGAGTGTATTTATCAAAAAAAGTTCAAGTAAATCAAATATTATAATAAACCATCCTAAACCATTTGACTTTTATACAGGAGTAATTATTTTAAAAGATAGCGCAAATGAAAGGTCTACTGAATATTGGAATAAAATTCGTCATGACACTTTAAACATCCAAGAAGCTGGTGTAATCAACATGATTGATTCATTAAAAAGTAATAAAACGTTTAAGTTTTATGATAAAATTGTACGCTTTGGCCTTACTGGCTATTGGGGAATCGGAAAACTTGAATATGGCTATTTATATTCTCTTTATAATAAAAATGAAATTGAAGGACATAGAGTAATGATAAAGTTAAGAACTTCTAAAAAATTTAGCAAGAACCATAGATTTCATGTATTTGGTTCTTACGGCTTTTTAGATAAGAAATATAAGTTTGGAGGATCTTATGAATGGCAAATAAAAAATGCGCCTTACGAAAAATTTAAACTATCATATGCAAGACGTGTTGAACAATTGAGTATTGCAAATAGAATGGGAAATGTAGATAATTCATTTACAACTCTATTCTCACTTAAAAAACTAAACAAAATGACCATGACTGATAAAATTATCATGTCATATGAAAAAGATTATGTAGGACCTTTCAGGAGCCTATCGTCAATAGAGTGGAAAAACTATATACCCGTTGGTATCATGAAATATAATCACATTAATAAACTCGGAGATACAGTTGCTGTTAATAATTTAAAATCTTTTGAAATTAAGAATACAATTACATTCACAAAGAAGGAGAAATTTCTAAGAATTAATTCCAGACGCTTAAGTCTAGGTTCAAGTATTCCAATTATTTCGATTACTCACACCTTAGGAATTAGAGGTATTGCTGGTAGTAGATACAATTATAATCGAGTTGATTTATTATGGAGACATAGACCAAAAGTAGGAATATTTGGTAAAATGAGATATGAAGTCTATGGTGGTAAAGTATTTGGTAGAGTCCCCTTTCCATTACAAAACATTCATGCAGGAAATGAAACTTATTATATGCAGATTAGAACATTTAACCTATTGAATTATTATGAATTTGTAAGTGATACATGGATTGGTGTTAATTTCCAACATCAACTACAAGGTTTCATTTTAGATAGAATACCGCTATTAAGAAAGTTAAAGTGGAGAACTGTGTACGGTGTTAAAGCTGTTATGGGAAAATATAAACCTCAGAACAATAAAGACATATTACTACCAAGATATTCTCAAACATTAAACCCTTTTAAACCTTATGCTGAGGCAACAATTGGAATAGAAAATATATTTAAATTTTTAAGAATTGATGGTATTTGGAGATTAACTTATTTGAATAAACCGGGCGCTTCAAGGTTTGGCGTTCAATTTAGATTTGTTGGTGACTTCTAATTAATCAAGAATTTATTTTTGAAACAATCCCACTTAACCATTACAGTGTGATAAAATTATATGTAATCTTTTCACTATTAAGATCATTCGAAAATTTAATGTAGTTATTTATATTTGAATCCGAACTCATTCCTGTTGCTAAAAACACAATTCCTTCATTCGTTTTGTATTCAAATTTATTTACTTTAAACCCTAAATCACCTGCCACGCAAAACACATTTACTTGTCCATTTTTTAACCTTAAAAGACTCGGATAAATATCTGTATAAAAATTATTAGATTGAACACAATAGCTACATTCACCAAGATGCCCATTTGAAGTAGAATTAATCTTATTTTCTAAGTCAGGGTTACCTCTCATCCAAATTAACTTATGCGTTAAAATAATTAAATTTTTATAACTCGTCATAGTATCCATTACAGATTTAAAAAACTGGAGTTGATTCCCACTTATTTTAGATGAATCTAACTGAGTATCTAAAACAATAAACAGCGTATTATCCTGACTATATGAATAATAAGTTTCTTTCTTAGTATAGGTTTTCAACAACTTAATATTAGTATAATCATGATTCCCTAACGCCCATAATGTTTTAGAATTTGACACATCAAAAACAGAATCCAAACAACTTAGAATTGTAGTATTATAAGAACTTAAATTAGCCAGATCTCCACCTAATAACAACACATCAAAATCTGAAAACTTAATGTCTGAAACAGATTTATTTATACCTGAATTATCTTCTAATCGTGTATGAGAAAATACTGCATACGTTTTTATTTCTTGTTGACAAGAACCAATACTGATGAAAATAAACATCATTAGTACAAATTGAAATCTATTATTCTTATGGCTTAGCAATACTTTTTAATAATTTTAATAAAAATGCGAAATGCAATGCAAAATGAAGGTTATTAAACGTTACCGCCTCTTCTAAATTTGTAATTTCAAAATTGTAAGATGTTGGATAGATTTTAAACTTAGAAAAATCAAGTGTTTCTATGTCTTCCTCTAATTCTGCATATAAATATTCAAATAAAAGAAAAATAGATTTGCACTCTTCTTCTCCCACCACTCCATTTGGCTTACTGCCTTTTCTATAAGCAGCTAAAAAAGGATCATCTAAATTTAGTTCATTATTTGATAAACCATAAATCAATAATTTTTGCGTCACCACAAGGTGAGCCACATTCCAAATAATATTATTCGCATACCCTACTGGTATTTCGTTTAATTGGGCATTTGATAAACCTTTTACCATTCCTAATATATTAGAAATAGATGCTTTTAATAATTTTAAATTTGTTTTCATTTTTTAATATTATCTACCCAATATAAACACACAAGGTTCTTTTGGCAGGTTAAACTTTTCTTTTTTCCACTGTTCAATGGACTTTGTTTTAATATATTCATTTTCACCGGTAATATCTATAGCAACCGTAAACATAATATCATTTGAAACATACTTTAATATATCATTAAACATAGGCTGATTTCGATAAGGTGTTTCTATAAAAATTTGTGCGAAATTATTCTTTTGAATCGTATGCACTAAATCTTTTATTTTTTTTGCTCTATCAGTTTCAGCTTTTGGTAAATAGCCATTAAACGTAAACCCTTGTCCGTTAAGCCCAGAAGTGGCTAAGGCTAAAAATATTGAACTCGGCCCAATCAATGACACCACTTTGACATTATTTTGATGCGCTTTTTGAACGACTGCTGAGCCTGGATCTGCAATACCTGGATAACCAGCTTCCGACATCAAACCAACATCTTCACCATTCTTAAGACGTTCAATTACCTCTAGTTCAAACTCGTAATTATTATGCTTATTTAATTCGAAAAATACAGAATCATTAATTGGAAATGATTTATCAATTTTTCTTAAAAATCGTCTAGCGGTTTTAGTTTTCTCTACTACAAAACATCTTAACATTTTAGCTATATCAGTTGTGAAGTTCGGTAAAACGTTCTCAAAGTTTGATTCACTAATTGGAATAGGAATAATATATAATTGTCCTTTCATTACTTTAATTTTTCAATAATTATATCTGTTGTTTTATCAACTAAATCGTACACCTCCTCAAACCCTTGCTCACCTCCATAGTACGGATCAGGAACGGCCATATTTCTTTCTGGATATAATTCATTCAAAAATAATTTTACTTTCTTTTTGTCAGATTCAGATTTTGCTAATTTTATTACATTGTTATAATTTGAAGAATCCATGACATAGATAACATCAAACCTTTTAAAATCAACCACTTCAAATTGTCTAGCTCTCAAGGTCGATATGTCACAACCATGTTTTAATGCTGTTTCCATCATTCTTTCATCAGGTCGTTGACCTACATGATGAGATGAAGTTCCACACGAATCAATTTCAACTTTTAAATTGTTGGATAGAACTTTATCTCTTAATAATCCATCAGCTAAAGGTGAACGACATATATTACCCAAGCAAACCATTAGTATATTCATAGTATGACTAATTAAATAACTGTCAAAAAAAATCCTCTTCAAACTAATGAAGAGGATTATATTAATTAACGTTTAGTTTTTTTTCTAAATCTTCTAAATATCCTCTAAACTTTTTATCAGTTTCAGATAAGTTATTTACAGTTCTACAGGCATGTAGAACAGTAGCATGATCCTTACCTCCACATTGAGCTCCGATATTTGCTAACGACCACTTTGTCATTTTCTTAGCAAAATACATTGCAATTTGACGTGCTTGAACTACTTCTCTTTTTCTTGTTTTGGATTTAATTAATTCAATTGGTAAATTAAAGTAATCACAAACAATTTTATGGATATAATCCATTGAAACTTCTCTTGCCGTATTTTTAACAAATTTATCAATCATCTTTTTAGCAAGTTCAATAGTAATAGACTTTTTATTTAATGTAGCCTGAGCAATGATAGAAGTTAAAGCACCTTCCATTTCTCTAACATTAGTATTAATACTATAAGCTAAATATTCTAATACATCTTCTGGTAATTCTAAACCATTACCGTAAATTTTCTTCTTTAAAATTGCAATTCTAGTCTCTAATCCAGGTGCCTGAACGTCTGCAGATAACCCCCATTTAAAACGAGACAACAATCTTTGTTCAACGCCTTTCATTTCAACCGGTGCTTTATCAGAAGTTAAAACAAGTTGTTTTCCAGTCTGATGTAAATGATTAAAAATATGGAAGAAAGCATCTTGTGTTTTCTCTTTACCAGCAAAAAACTGAACATCATCAACAATTAAAACATCCATTAATTTATAGAAATTAATAAAATCGTTTGTTGTATTGTTTTTAATAGAATCAATAAATTGTCTCGTAAACACTTCAGCACTTACATATAAAACCGTTTTATTAGGGAACTGATTTTTAACTTCAATTCCAATTGAATGTGCTAAGTGAGTTTTTCCTAAACCTACTCCACCATACAATAATAATGGATTAAATGCAGTTCCACCTGGCTTACTTGATACAGCAAAAGCAGCACTTCTTGCTAATCTATTACAATCACCTTCCACAAAATTATCTAACGAATATGTTGGATTTAAATTTGATTCTACATTTACCTTTTTTAAACCTGGGATAATAAATGGATTTCTAATTTGTTTTTCAGTTACATTTAAAGGCATAGAAACAGGAGCATTTGACACACTCTTCTTACTACTTGTTGGTAAATTTAAAGTATAAGCTGGTTTTTTGTTATTAGTATTCCTATCCATAACGATAGAATATTCTAATTTAGCATCTGTACCAACCTCTTTTTTGATTACTTTTTTAAGCAAATCAATGTAATGTTCTTCTAACCATTCATAGAAAAAATGTGACGGCACCTGAATAGTTAGTACGTTAGCTTTAAACCTAACAGGAACGATAGGTTCAAACCAAGTTTTAAAGCTTGATAAAGACACATTATCTTTAATCACTTGTAAGCAACTTGCCCAAACTGATTCGTGGTTTTTTTTACCTTTCATTATACTACGGGGTTTTAATATTTTAATTTCTTTCGCACTTAATTAACATAAAAATGTTGATATATTAATTAGATAACAAATATGTGACTAAAAAAGTTATAAAAAAAATTAAACCCTATTGTTTTTTCATTTTTTTTTACAGTATGAAATTATATTTTTTTATTTATAATTATTCTAACTTATATTAAAAATTTATCTATAATATTGACTTTCATTTAACAACTTAATACAATGTACAGTTTTACTCATAAATTACGAATTAGATATGGAGAAACAGACCAAATGGGTTACTGTTATTACGGAAATTATGCGCAATTTTTAGAAATAGGAAGAGTTGAAACTCTTAGAGAATTGGGAATTAGCTATAAAAGCCTTGAGGATTCAGGGATAATGCTCCCTGTTGCGGAGTTAAACGTAAAATATCTTAAACCTTCTTACTATGATGATTTAATTTCAATCAAAACTACCATCACTAAAACACCTTCTGTTAAAATTGAATTTGATTATGAAATTTATAACGAAAACAATGAACTTTTAACTATTGCTTATACTAAATTAGTATTTGTTGATCAAAAAAATATGAAACCTACTTTTTGTCCTAAAGAACTCTTAGAAAAATTCAATAATTTAAACGAATAATGCATTAAAATTTAATCAACTATCTACGCAAACAATTTTAAAATCATCTAAAGTTGTATTTTCTTTCTCTAAATCATATGCGACATCAATCGTAAACGATTCTTTACTTTTGATACACTCTTGTTTAAATGCCAAACCTTGATCATTAACAGCATAACCTGTTAATGTTTCTTCAATTGTCTCTTCACCATTTACACCCTGAACTATTGAAGTTTTAGTATATGTATAACTACACGATTTACATTTTTTACATGATGTGTTAATAACTAATGTAACTAAACTTAAACCTAAAATAATTCGTTTCATAACTTTGTAATAATATTTATGATGCAAATATAAAAAATCCATGCAAAGAAAAATAATTAACACGAAAGATAATTCCAAAACTTTGTTAATTCCAGAAATGAATGAAACATATCACTCAACAAACGGAGCTGTAGCGGAATCAAAACATATCTATATTAACCATGGATTAAAGGAATCTGGTCACACTATTGAAAAGGTTAAAATTTTAGAAATGGGCTTTGGAACTGGATTAAATGCAATTCTAACTCTTGATTATTCTATTAAACACAAGAAACATATAGATTATTTTACTATTGAGAAATACCCTGTAACTATTGAAGAAATTATTGAACTAGACTACCCTATTGTCTTAAACTTACCTAATTTAAAATCTAATTATATAACTTTACACGAGTCTGAATTTGAAACTCAACACCAAATCAATTCCTACTTTTCATTTTTAAAATATCATAACGATCTTAAAACAATAGACTTACCATGCAACAACTTTCATTTAATATACTTTGATGCGTTTGCTCCACAACATCAACCAGATTTATGGACGCCTGAAATTCTACAAAAAATGTATAATTGTCTGTTACCTAACGGATTCTTGATTACTTATTGCGCTCAAGGTCAATTTAAACGAAATCTAAAAGCCGTTGGTTTTCAAATTATTTCACTTCCAGGCCCAATTGGAAAAAGAGAAATAACAAAAGCGATTAAAAAACAAGATATATTGAAATAATCTAATTATTTTTGTTTCAATACTAAATACACACTTAACAACATTTACACATGGCATCTGGATTTTATGCTTTATTTGACGACATTGCTACATTATTAGATGACGTAGCATCAATGAGTAAAGATGTAGCCTCTATTACTAAGATAGCTGGAAAAAAAACATCTGGTATTCTTGGAGATGATTTAGCCGTAAATGCAGAAAAAGCTTCCGGATTTACTTCCACAAGAGAGTTACCAATACTATGGTCGATTGCTAAAGGGTCGTTTTTGAACAAACTAATTATATTACCTTTAATATTTTTACTAAGTGCTTTTCTACCTTGGACTATAACTCCTCTTTTACTAATTGGAGGAACTTACTTAGCTTATGAAGGGGCAGAAAAAATATTTGAATATCTTTTTCACCATTCTGCAAAAAAAAGTAAAGAATCAGAAATAGTTAAGACTATGGATGAAGTCATGGCTTACGAAAAAAAGAAAATTAAATCTGCCATTGTGGTTGATTTCATTTTATCAGTAGAAATAATTATCATTACTTTAAGTACAGTAATTGATGAAAGTTTACAAACCCAAATATTTGTAGTATCAATAATCGCAATACTTGCCACTATCGGAGTTTATAGTTTGGTAGCCTTAATTGTTAGATTAGATGATTTTGGATTTAAATTAATTCAATTAAACAAGCACAAGGAAAAAAGTATAATTAAAAGCTTTGGTCAATTATTAGTCAACGCTTTACCATATGTTATAAAGAGTTTAAATACCATTGGAACAGTTGCTATGCTATTAGTTGCTGGTGGTATATTTCTGCATCAAATTGAGCCAATTCATCAACTGTTTCATTCTTGGCCAGAACTTTTGAGTACATTTGTAATTGGACTTCTCGTTGGGTTTATAGTTCTATCTATTCTATCATTACTAACAACACTTGTTAAAAAAATAAAAAAATAAATGTCTGATATTGAACTAAAGATAAAGCAATTAAGTAAGGATTTAAACGAATACAATCATCAGTATTACGTATTAAATTCAAGTGTAATTAGTGATTACGATTTTGATATTTTATTAAAAGAATTAGAACAATTAGAAAAAGATAATCCTCAATTTGCTTCAAAGAATAGCCCAACAAAAAGAGTTGGAGGAGACATTACAAAAGACTTTCCTACGGTAAAACATATTTACCCTATGTTGAGTTTAGCCAACACCTATTCCAAAGAAGAATTAAACGATTGGAGTAATCGTATAAAAAAAATAAGTACAGATGAAATTGAATACGTTTGTGAGCTAAAATATGATGGTGTAGCTATTGGAATCAGATATGAAAACGGAAATTTAACTCAAGCTGTAACTAGAGGAGATGGAACTCAAGGAGAAGATGTAACTCATAATGTTAGAACTATAAAAACTGTTCCTCTACAATTAAAAGGAAACTACCCTGAAGTATTTGAAATTAGAGGCGAAATATTTTTTCCTTTAAAACACTTTCTTCTTTTGAACAAAGCAAAAGAAGAAGCGGGAGAACAACTTTATGCTAACCCAAGAAATACGGCCTCAGGTACTTTAAAATTAAAAGATTCTAAAGTTGTTGCTAAAAGAGGATTAGACTGTCTACTCTATGGAGTTTATGGTGAAAAATTAGATTTTGAAACACATTCTCAAGCTGTTAAAATCGTTGGTACTTGGGGGTTTAAAATTCCAACTGAAGACAAAAGATACATTCAAACCGTCAAAACGATTGATCAAGTCATGGACTTTGTTAATTATTGGGATAAAGAAAGACATAACTTACCATTTGAAATTGATGGAATTGTGATTAAAGTGAATGACTTTAGTCAGCAAAAACAAATGGGATTTACAGCGAAAAATCCACGTTGGGCAATTTCTTATAAATTTAAAGCGGAGCGCGTTGAAACTAGATTAGAAAAGGTAACTTATCAAGTAGGAAGAACAGGAGCAATAACACCAGTTGCAAATCTTTCTCCTGTACAACTTGCCGGAACAACAGTTAAAAGAGCATCTCTTCATAATGCTGATCAAATAGAAAAACTTGGTCTATATGTTAATGACTATGTTTACGTTGAAAAAGGAGGTGAAATAATTCCAAAAATTGTAGGCGTAAATCTAGACAAAAGAGAAGCAAATTCAGGCCCTATAAAATACATTACAACTTGTCCAAAATGTAAAACAGAACTCATTCGTTTAGATGGAGAAGCTAAACATTATTGTCCAAATGACATACAATGTCCACCGCAAACGAAAGGTAAGATAGAACATTTCATTAGTAGAAAAGCTATGAATATGGACGGTCTAGGTCCTGAAACAATTGATTTATTCTATGATAATTTTTTAGTTTCAAATGTTGGAGATTTATACACTTTGACTTTTGAAAAAATTATTGATTTAGAAAGAATGGCTGATAAATCAGCAAATAATATTTTAAAAAGTTTAGAAGAATCTAAAAACATTCCATTTGAACGGGTACTTTTTGCGTTGGGAATTAGATATGTAGGTGAAACAGTTGCAAAAAAGTTAGCCAAGTATTTCAAAACTATTGACTATATTATAAAAGCTACATTTGAGGAACTTATAAATGTTGATGAAATCGGAGATAAAATAGCCATTAGCTTACAAGCTTATTTCTTGGAAGAACGTCATATCAATTTAATCAATCGCTTAAAAGAATTTGGATTACAATTTGAGATTGAAGAAAATTTAAATACTACAACTATATTAAACCAGCAAGCCATTGTAATTTCTGGTGTATTTGAAAATGTATCTAGAAATGAATTGAAAAAACTGATTGAAGACAATGGAGGTAAAAACACAAGTTCAATATCTGCAAAAACGAATTACTTGGTGGCTGGCTCAAATATGGGACCTTCAAAACTGGCTAAAGCTGAAAAATTAGGTATTAAAATCATTAGTGAACAAGACTTTTTAAACATGATAAAATAATGGGCTTTTTTGATAATTTTAAAATTAAACTACTTGTAAAAAAAATTAATGTAAACTCTAACAAAAGAGACATTAAAGTTTTACCCGTAGAAAAATATCACTCTATTTTGATTCTGTTTGATCAAGAAGAACTTTTAATAAAAGAGCAATTAGAATCTATTTTTGAGAGTAGTAAGATATCAATGTTATACAGGAGAACGGAAAGTGATTTACCAGTAGAAGAAAAAAAATATATCTACAGTTATAATAAATCAGATTTAGGTTTTGGGAAAATAAAGAGAGAACGATTATTAGGTTTACTTTATACAAATTTTGACCTAGTAATTGACTTTTCAACGGATATAACAGAATTTAATTATTTCGTTAAAAAATCTAAATCGACATTAAAAATTGGTGATTTACATTCTACAAAAAACTATCTTTACGATTTATTAGTTGATAGAGGTAATTCCGACTCTGATTATATTGATAACATTAAATTACAAATAAACATATTAAGCCAATAAGAATGGATATTACAAAATTAAAAGGAATGGGCGTAGCCATGGTTACTCCATTTAAAGACACTAAAGAAATAGATTTTGAGGCCTTAGAAAAATTCACAGAATTTTTAATTAAAAATAATACTGACTATTTAGTAGTACAAGGTACTACTGGTGAGTCTCCCGTTCTAACAAATGAAGAAAAGATGAAGGTTTTAGATACAGTCATCAGAGTTAATAATAATAGATTACCAATCGTTTTTGGAATTGGTGGTAATAATACAATGGAAATCGCTAAACAATTAGCCAACTTTAATATAAAAGGAGTTGACGCATTTCTTTCTGTGTCTCCATATTACAATAAACCCACTCAAGAAGGTATTTTTCAACATTACAAAACAATATCTGAAAAATCAACATTACCAATTATCCTATATAATGTACCAGGTAGAACAGGTTCAAATGTATTAGCTGAAACTACTCTTAAAATAGCAAATTCATGTAAAAACGTTATTGCAGTAAAAGAGGCAAGTGGAGATTTCGAACAAATAATGGATATCATTCAAGACAAGCCAGAACACTTTTTAGTTATATCTGGAGATGATGCGTTAACTATGCCCTTTATAGCAGCTGGTGGTGATGGAGTGATCTCTGTTGTTGGAAATGGTTTTCCAAAATTATTCAGTGAAATGGTAAATTTAGGATTATCTGGCAAGGTAGTTGCTTCTCAAAAATTGCATTACAAAATTTTACCAATTATTAAACATTTATTCTCGGAAGGTAATCCTGCAGGTATTAAAGAAACATTGTCACATTTAAAAATTATGAAAACAAATTTAAGGTTACCATTAATAAATGTAACTGAGAAAACAAAAAAAACGATTCTTACCATAACAAAATCAATTTATTAACCGTAAGCGTAATTAAATAAAAACAAATTATTATATTTGTTAAAATAAACAATCATTTTTTATGAAAAATAAATTTTTAAAACAAAGTAGTCTATTACTATTTTGTTCTACTTTACTTCTAAGTTGTAAATCTGATATTGATGTAGATGTTTCAGAATTAACTATAGATTCTATCAAAACAGAATTAGTTGAACCAAACATGTCAAATGAAGCTGAAATTGCTTATTCAGTCCCAACTCCAAACGAATTGTTTGATATCATAAAGAATCAAAATGTTGAATTAAATATTGAATTAGTAAACGATATCGCAAACAAAGATATTTATGTTGATACAAAATCAAGAGCTATTAATTTTGGTATATACTCTGCTGATATAGGTTATATGAGCTGTTTTGAGCATAACTTAGAGTTTTTAAAATATTCTAAAGTTATTGAAGAATTAGGAAGTGAATTAGGTATTTCTGATGTTTTTGATGAAGAATTAATGGCTAGAATTGAAAATAATGAAGGAAACAGTGATTCATTATTCATTATTTCTAATGATACTTACTTTAATAGTTACCAGTATCTTGAAGAAAATAATAAAGGAAACGAATTAGCACTAATCATTTCTGGAGGATTTATTGAGAGTTTATACATCATAACTAACTTAGCTGGCGATTATTCTGAAAACAATCCAATAATTGAGAAAATTGGTGGTCAAAAGATTGTTTTAGAAAACATAATTGATTTTTGTTCTACATATATGGATGAAGAAGCTATAAGTGAAATCATGATTGATTTAGATGATCTTGGACAAGTTTATGAAGCTAACATGGATTTTATTGAAGAAAATTCTAGTATTACAACTGAAAATGATATTGTAACGCTAAATGGTGGTGGATATTTTGCTATGAATGAAAAAGCTTTCATTGCAGTAAAAGAAAAAATAACTGAGATAAGAACTAAATTAACTCAAAAATAAATTAATATGAAAAAAAATATATTTTTTGGAATTATATTTGTAGGAATAATTTTTATTCAAGCAACATACGCTCAAAACAGTTGTAAAAAAGTACATAACTTTTGTTCTGAAAGTTTACCTGAAGAGGAATCGAAAGGTGAATGGGATTTTGATAACCAATCAAAGAGTGCAACATTTGAAAAAGGAAAAATTTATCAAATGAGCTTTATTGCTTACGAAAACTTTATTTATAGAATAGCAACTTGTACTGATATTATAGAGACAGGGGAGAACATTCAGTTTGAAGTATTTAGAAATGAATTAGTAAGAAAAAAAGTAAATGGGAAAACTCGTTTATTAAAAGAGAAAACATCAATTTTTGATAATAAGTCTGAAGAGTTCAAAAGTTTTTACAAATTTAAAGTTAAAAAAACAGAGAAGATGTACGTGCAAGTTACTGTTCCTGCTACTGGAGAAAGTTCTGCTAAGCAATATAAAGATTCACAATACGTTTGTGTTGGTGTTTTATTAGAACACAGAAGAGTGAAAAAAACAGGGTTTTAATAACGAAATTAGTTTTACAGTAAACCGTTCTCCATTATATTGGGAACGGTTTTTTAATTATATAAAATGTTTACAACAACAAAAATATTACAAGTTCAAGATTGGATTAATAATTCCAAAAACATAGTTATTACGGCTCATAAATCTCCTGATGGAGATAGTATAGGAAGTTCGTTAGCATTACATTACTTTTTGAAAAATATAGGAATAGAATCAACTGTATGTCATCCAGACAAAATGCCTTATTTTTTAAGTTGGATTGAAGGTACTCAGAACATTTTAACACTTGAACAAAATGAAAATGAAGTCATTCAAAAAATGGCTTCTGCCGATTTAATATTTTGCTTAGATTATAATACCCCTTTCAGAATTGGAAAAATGACGGAACATTTACTTAACTCATCAGCAAAAAAAGTAATGATAGATCATCACCAAGAACCTGATACTGAATTTGTAGACCTCCTTTTTTCTGATCCCAAAAACTCATCTACTTGTCAATTAATTTATGAATTTATTGAAGCTTTAGATAAATTAGAATATATCGATAATAATGTTGCTATTCCTATGTATACAGGAATAATGACAGATACTGGTTCATTTAGATTTCCATCTACAACGGCAAAAACACATAACATTGTTGCTTATTTAATTTCAAATGGTTTGAATACAGCTTCAGTACATGAAAATACATTTGATACCAATTCATTATCAAAATTAAAACTGAATGGATATGCTATTTCAGAGAAGTTAGTCATCATGCCGAATCAAAAAGTAGCGTATATTTCACTATCAAGTCAAGAGTTAAAAGATTTAAACTATACAAAAGGAGACACGGAAGGATTAGTTAATAAAGCTTTGGGAGTAAATGGAATTAAAATGGCTGCCTTTTTTAAGGAAGAAGGTGGTTATGTAAAAATATCATTTAGAGGTAAAGGAGAAAATCATGTTAATCTTTTAGCTAAAGAGAATTTTGAAGGTGGAGGTCACATTTATGCAGCTGGTGGTAAGTTTGATGGGAAGTTAGATGATGCTATAGCTAAATATGTAACCGTTGTAGATAAATACGTTAAATAGATATGAAATTCAGTAGTATCCTTATACTCTTATCAAGCTTTACTTTTCTATCCTGTACAGAAGAAGAAACTATTCAACCTTTACCAAAAACAGATTGGAATACGGAAGAGTCAATTAATATGCAATCCGCTTTTTTAGAAGAAGAAAATGATGAGATAAATTCATTTTTGACCCATCATAAAGATTGGAAAATGACTAAAACAGGTTCTGGATTGAGATATTTTATTTATGAAAAATCCGAACACACAGATACAGTAAAAGTATATGATGAAGTTAGTTTGTATTTTGACGTTAAATTATTAGACGGTACAGTTTGTTATTCTCAAACGGAAGAAATTCAGCAGTTTATGATTGAAAAGACGGATATTGAAAGTGGATTACATGAAGCATTGAAGTATATGTGCACTAACGATAAAGCACTTTTCATCTTACCTAGTCACTTAGCACACGGATTAATTGGTGATCAAGATAAAATACCACCATTACAAACTTTAATCTACGATATTCACCTAATTAAAATTAACTAACCATGCGTATTAGATTACTATCATTATTAACCCTTGTTCTTATAATCAGTTCATGTAATTTAGAGGGAGTTAAAAAGAAACCTGAACAGAACTTTTTTGAAATGATTGATACTTCAATTGTTGAAATGGTAAAGGAAGTTGATGAGGTTACGCTTCCAATTAACCTTATTAAAGACACTTTAGATAACGGTTCAAAAAATGACTTAGTTTGGAATGGAAAAAATGGATTAAGAATAGAATGGATTACAAAAAAAGAATCAAACAGGATAAAGCAAGGAAATGTAGTATTAGTAAATTATAAAGCTAGAGTGGCAAGGGGAGAAGTATATGACAGTAATACAAAGTTAAATAAACCAGTTCCTCTAAAAACAGGAATAGGTCAATTAATTTCTGGCTGGGAAACTGGTTTATTACAAATGTCAGTTGGTGATAAAGGTAGGATCATGATTCCTTCAAAATTAGCCTATGGTGAAGCCGGTATATTAGGACGAGTACCTCAAAATTCAGATATAATTATTGACATTGAAATTATTGCTATTGTAGAACCAATTGAATTGATTGATGGAGTAAAACTTTATAAATATGAATCTGTTACAGAACAGGTATTTGCTACAAAAAATCAACTTATCACTTTTCACTATTTCGCCTATAGAACGGGTAAAACGGCTAGAATGTATACTAATTCGTACGAAAAAGGTGAGCCATTTCAAATTAAATTTGAAAATGATAATGTAGTAGAAGGACTTCATATAGGGCTGTCTCAAATTAGTGCCAACGAAAAAGCATTTATAGAAATCCCTGCTGAAATGGCGTATGGAAAAAAAGGTTTATTAGATTTGGTACCTGGTAATACAGATATAATATTTGACGTAAGGGTAGAAAGTATCAAGTAATAAATTTTTAATTACCTAAAACAAAAAGCGATGAAGAATCTATTCCATTTAAGCTGTTTTTTATTTACTATTTGTTCATACAGTCAAACCGCTTGGACTTGGACTGAATTAGATACAATGCCGTTTAAAAATTCTAATAATGCTGTAACTGATGCCGTAATTGGTGGTCAAAAATATGTTTTTTCATTCGGAGGAATTGATGAAACAAAACTATATTCTGGAATTAATCAAAATTCTTATAAATATGAAGTTTTAACAGATAGTTGGACAGAAATACAGTCATTACCTTCATTTAGAACAAATATTGCTGCAGGCGCAAGTACTGTTAAAAATAAAATTTACATCATTGGTGGTTATCATGTGTATTCAAATGGAAGTGAAGTTTCTTCCAATGAAGTCATCATTTATGACCCTGTTACTGACAATTACAACCCCAATGGTAGTAATATACCTACTCCAATTGACGATCATGTACAATGTGTTTGGAGAGATAGTTTAATATATGTCATTACAGGATGGAGTAATTCTGGTAACGTACCTAAAGTCCAAATATATGACCCAGCATTAAATAATTGGTCAGCTGGAACAGACACTCCTAATACTCATGATTACAAATCTTTTGGGGCATCAGGAACACTAATTGGAGATACATTATATTATTTTGGTGGTGCTAAAAGTACTGGAGGATTTAATGCTGTTAATATTTTAAGGAAGGGAATTATTGACGAAAATAATCCTACAAATATCACTTGGTCATTAGAAACGAATGCACCAAACAATAGTTACAGGTCAGCCTGTATTAATCATGGAAACAATGCATATTGGATTGGTGGTTCTTCAGTCTCTTATAATTATAATGGCATAGCTTATAATGGTTCCGGTGGAGTTGTACCTTTAGCACAAATTATGAGATATGGCACAGATGATTACAGTTGGAATGAAGGATTGGGAGCGCCATTTTCAGTTATGGATATGAGAGGAATAGCTCAAATTACATCTACCAGTTGGATAATTTGTGGTGGTATGAATGAAAATCAAGCGGTAACCAATAGAACATTCCTATTAACTTATGATCCGATAACAGGAAGTGTTACAGAGAAAAGTAATTCTACTACTTTTATATACAATAAAAACATCCATACTAATTACGTTATTGAAGAAGCTATTCTTTACGATTTATCAGGTAGGCTTATTGAAGTAATTAAGGACAATCATATAATTTCAAACTTAACAGGAATGTATATACTTGTTATAAAAGGTAACTCAACTAATGAAGTAATTAAGGTAAGGTTGTAGTTATTGAATGCTCGAATTTTGTAATGATAACTCTAACATTTTCTTTACTGTTTTCCAATTTCTTGTAGTCGTAGATATCTTTAATTTTTTTTCAAAAAATAAATTTGACAGCTTTGTTTTATGATATTGATTCTCAATAAATAAATAAATTCGATTACCTTGAATTAAAAATTGGTCACTCCCAAAATTTACATTTTGAGTAGTTAGAATATCTTTTTTTAAGGGAATATCACTTAAAAACATAATATGTAATTTTTTAGTATCAATTGAATCAGAATAAAAAGGATTGTCTGTAATAGTTTTTCTAAGATCTTCAACAGTTCTTACACTCACAGGCACCTCATGTCCAAATTTACTTAAAATAGCTTTAGAAATAGATTCTTCAATTTCTTTAGAATCGATAAGACTACTTTCAAAGATTACATTTCCACTTTGTATATAAGTTTTAGGGTTTTCAAATCCAACTTCAATAAACATAGCTTTTAACTCAGTCATTAAAATTCTTCTATGCCCACCAACATTTATCCCTCTTAAAAATGAAATGTATTTTTGCATCTTTAATTACAATACCAAGATTCTCCAAAGTGTTCACTCATATTAGAACAAAAATCTAAATCTCCTGTATAACTACCATTACATAATTCTTTAATTGTATTAGCACTAAAAGGAATTGTTCTTGAAGCTATATGTCTGGCAGCAAATAATCCTAAAGCACCGTTTTCACTATTAATATTTGTAAATTGAGGTTTAGATTGAGAAATAGAAGTTGCAGGTTTAGAAGCGTCTATATATTTCTGAGTAACTTGATCGACCATTATAACTCTTACAGTTAAATCTATCATTTCTCTTTTCATTACGTTGGCATCAACAGAAATATTATTTTTAATTAACTGATAAAATTCTTCACCTGCAAATGATGGTAATCCAAGGTTTTCGGTATCATCAGGTTTTCTCCAAGTTATTATTTTATTCTCAGAACTACCATCAATATATGTTTCTTTATAATTAATTAATAGTTTTATAGTTTTAATTGCTACATTATTAGGAGTAGTACCTTTTGGTGAAAAATTTAAGTAACTATCATTATTACCAGCAAATTTAGCAAGAGGATTATTAGTTGCAGAAGCAAGCCAAGTCCCATTAAACATAAATCCACTTATTAGCGCAGTTTTAGAATCTGCTTTATATTTGCCCTCATCAAAAATTCCTTCAAATTTATATTGGTAATTTTCATTTAAATCGTTAGCAAAAAAAGTATACATTTTTTGATCTGGACCATAAAACAAACCCGTTTCTTTATTCGTAATTAAAGTATCATGTAGTTGCCATTCTCTATTTGTTTCTATTCCATTTTCATCTAATTCAATAACTTTAGCATCAACTTGATCAAAATAACTTGAATCTGCTATTTGAGCATACTCATTATTATCACCATCACCTAAAAACGTTCTTGTTATTCTAATCATGTGAATAGAATCAGATTGATCTATCAAACCAAAGACAACAGGTGTTCTTTTATAAGTTCCATTTAAACTAAAATCTTTTTCACAAGCAGTAAAAGTAATTAATCCGATTAAAGCGAATAGAATAGAATATTTTTTTAACATAATAATGAATATTTGATACAAAAATAAGTAAAATAGTTAAGAATTTATAGTCGTTAGCTAAATAAGAGATACACTTAAAATAATAATACGAAAATTAATAATTTTTAAAAACGCTGTGATAAGATTTAATACTCTAAATACCTAGCCTTCTTGTCTATATAAATATCACTAATCTTAATTAAAATACCTGTTTCCTCTACCCCTCCAAAATCTAAATTCTCAGCGGTACCAAAACTTTTCATTGTTGGTGACAACTGCATGTAATTATTAATTAAGGGTGGAATTTTTTCATCTAAATCTCTTACAAATTTTTGTAATACTCTATGAGCAGCTTTATACTCTAATGCTTTTTCTTCATCTGTATTTCCTTTTGGCACCTGAATCAAATCTAAAACTTCACTCTCATCTATATCAGTATGAATTGGATGTATAGGTGTTACCATTTTATCGGTATCAGGAAAAATGGTATCCATAAACCCTAATACAGCTTTTTTTGCTTTCAAATTATAGTTAGAATACATGGTTACTTTTCCAAAAAAGTATTCAATATTTGGATTAGAAACAACTACAGCTCCTAAACCATCCCATAAATTATCTAAAGAAAACAAACCTTTTCTAGAATTTTGTGGTTGGTATTTTGGCTGAATCCATGACCTTCCTAACTCAATTGTTTTTGGTAAATAATCAGTCACAAACTTATCAGTAAAATTAAAATAGTGTTTAGTTGACAATTTAATTTCATCACCTTTAATCGCTGTTGAACAATCAATAAAACGATATCCACCAACAATTTCTTTTGCTTCTGGTTCCCAAACGATTAATTGCTGATAACAATTTTCACATGTATCCATTTCATCAATATCTACTGGTTTTCCTGTTCCCCCTCCAGAAGTTCCAAAAGTCAATTCTCTTAAACGTCCAATTTCTTGCATTACATTTGGAGAATTGTGATGATTTATGATGTAAACTTCATTATTTAATTTATTTGTATGTCTAACAAAAGTAGTCTCATTCAATTCCTTTTCAAGTAATTCAACAGCTACTGCAGGTAATATATAATCTAAATTTGACATCATGATTTTTTTAAAGAATAAGCTTTTTCCTTTACGAATTCAGCCCATTCAAGATCGGTTTTAGTTTTATCAAAGGTGTTGAATGGAATTGGTTCACCAATGGTAATCGTGTATGTTTTATTCTTCTGTTTTAATGTTTCATCTATCAGATATAACATTTCAATATTGGCCTTTATTCCTAATTTGGTCCTAATCGCAGACAATCTATAAAAAAAGTTGGATAGCTCACCATCAATATGAAGTGGAATAATACTTTTCTTGAATTTTTTTGATCGCGTAATTACAGTTTTTTTCCAAGTCAAGTCTTTTACAATTCCTTTATTTCTACGGCTAACTAGGCCAGAGGGAAATAAAAAGACAGCTTGATTTGATTCAAATATTTTATTTAAATCTAAGATAGATTGTTTTGAATTTGTTCCGTGCTTATTTACCCCAACAAATAATCCTTTTAAATTTTTTAGGCTTAACAAAATATCATTAACAACAAACTTTAAATCTTTTCTATAAGCTGTTACTTCATTAATTATTGCAAGCGCATCCATTCCACCTAAAGGATGATTACTAGTAAAAATTACACCTCCACTTTTTGGAATATTTTCACTGCCAATTAATTTGACTTTAATATTAAATTCTGTCAGAATTGATTCACAAAAGTCAGCATCAATATTATTTTTATTATCAATTAAGATTTGATTGATTTCGTCTTGATGCAAAATTCGTTTTAAAAAACGCACAATAAAGCCAGGCATCCATTTTTGTAATTTTGGACTCTTATCTGAAAGTATTTTGTCAATATCAATGAATTTCTCGGTCATTCAAACTTTATTCTTAAATAAAAACAAATATAAATATTTTTGTTCTACCTCAATCCATCTAAGCGTTCAATTTAATAAAAACAAAACGTTTATAACTCTCACGAAAAAAACATTCTAAATTATTTCTTACGATATATATGACGTGGATAATCTAATATATTAATCGTTTCAACTTGTAATTGCCTAATAGCATCTTTAGCAATCCATGTAGCAGATTTACTCTCAAAACTTAAAATTTCATTTGCGGTTTCAATAGCCATTTCATTCAAATCGATATTTCGTTTCCCTATATTTCTTAATGCCCAATTTACAGCTTTTTTAACATAAATTCTATCATCATTAGCTTCTCGCTTAATAATATCAAAAAACTGCTCGAATACTTTGTTACCAGCTTTTTTATCAGCCATGCAATAAGAAGATAGAGTTGCAAATGCAGCTCTTTTTTCAAATTCAGGTTTTCTGTTTGACCATTCAATTATTTTAGCAACAGCAAACTCACTTTTAGAGAATAACCCCATACAAAAGCTATCACATACCTCCCAATTTTCAAATGTTTTCATCCATTTTTCCATTAGTTTTTCAGTTATATCTTTTGGGTTGAACATTTTACTACACAGCAGCCTAGCTTCATAAACACCACTATCAAAAAGTTCTAATGCTAGCTCATTGTTCTTTCCTATATCTTTTGCAATTACTTTTAGATCTTTATGATAAATGCCTAAAGAATTCTTAGAAATTATTCCAAATTTTTGAGCTTTAAATGCTACTTTATCTTGATTCTCAAGATTGTAAAGACATTCCATTACTTCAGTAAAAGAAACTTTATTGTTAATTTGATTATCCACCACCTACTTTTTTTACTTTATAATTTTCATCAATTAATAAATCATAGACTTTTTGGAAATGGTTACCTTGTACCATTATCTCTCCATCTTTAACAGCTCCTCCACCTCCACATTTAGACTTTAGTAATTTACCCAGTGCTTTTAAATCGTCATCAGTTCCAACGAAGCCAGTTACTAAAGTAACTTCTTTACCTTTTCTTTGCTTCCTGTCAATTTGAACTTTTAATTTTTGTTGATTATTAGAAATTGATTCATCATCAAATTCGTTCTCATCATCAAATGAAAAATTTGGATCTGTAGAATACACTACATCTATTCTCTTCTTACTTTTTTTTGCCATCTTATAATCTCTCTTAATTCACCTTCAAACTTAAACTTTACAATTCGTTAATCAGTCACGCTCTTTGTATAAGCTATATTGTCAGTGATTACAAATTTAGGTAATAATTTAACACCATCATCAACGGTCCATTCGTCTTTTATACCAATTACACCCCAATTAATAGCATTTAAATGAATCATATCGTCACTTAACACGTTAGACAACCTAATAAGTATAGACTGAAATCCAAAGGCATTCAAGTCAACTAGCCCGGTCATTACATTTGATATCTCTAAACATTTATTAGGGTGATTGATTTGATTTAAAAATTGTGCTGATTCATTACTAAGTATAATATTTTGAATAAATGATTCAGTCAGTTTACTTTTAGCTTGATTAAACCCGTGTATAAATTCTGTAATTGAAATGTTTTCACCTTGACAATAGTCATATGATTTAACATCTAAGTAAACCGTTTTATCTCTACTTTCAACATATTTCAAAATAGGTTCTAACGCTATCATTTTATAGTTCGTATTATCTATATTTGCTTCTTTTATTTCGTTATAAGTATACTGACTGACACAGCCACTAAAATTGGTTGAAAAATCCAAAAATTTATCATGATACAAAACCAAAATTGAATCTTTAGTCATCTGTACATCAACTTCAACACCATCAGCATCTAATATATCAATAGCGTACTTAATAGACTCAAAAGAATTTGCTGGAAAAATAGCTCTATCTCTATGCAAAGATATACCAGCATGCCCTAACACTTTAATGTTAGGTTTCACTGTATTACCTTTAGTACAACTATTTTGTAGTAGACTTAAAACGATAGCTAAGACCGAAAACCATTTCATAATTAAAGTAATTAATTTTTACTATTTCATCTATACTTTTAAGCACAGATGTAGCATCTAAAATACCAAAACCTAATTGGTAGTAGATTGTTAAATTTTTAATACCATTATACCCTATCCCATTTATCAACTTATAGTCTTTCAATGTTACTTTGGCATTTGATTTGTTTTCAGAAAAAACAGTAAAACTTAAACCAGGATAAAAATGTAAATTCCCATTTTTTGAATGTAATTGATAGGTATAATCTATTGCCCCTCCAATCGTGTTTTTTTCAAAAAAATTATCAAACGTATAATGACGTATCCCAAGTTTAAGATAATTATTTTTTAAACCAATTTTATAACTTATCTCATTGAAAAAACCAATCCTATTATATCCAGTTGACACTTGTGCTCTATGACTTATTAATTGAGTTCCCCCAGTAAACGAGACAAATAGTAAAAGAATAAACACTTTATTTTTCATGTCTTATTTAATAATATAAACAGGTATAGAGTCTTGCTTAGTGTTTGTTTTTTCCTTTAAGATATAGTGTATTTTATTTGATAATTTCGTTTTAATTACTTTTCTGTTTAAAATTGAAATTGTATCATTAAATTGAACAAACACCATATATGTCGTATCAATTCTGTCCTTTAATGGAATTGAAAAATTCCTTCCAATTTGTACTGATTTTAGTTCTGGGTAATCAATTTTAAATGTATTTAGAATATAATCAATATCTAAAGGATCCTTAGTAGATTGTCCTTTAAGTTTTTCATACTTAGCTGACAATACATTTATTCTTCTATCTTTTTGGTTCATTATTGAAATGACCTCTTTATTGAAAACACCATTTTGTTCCAAATCGCTTAATTTACTTTCAAGCGTACTGATATCAGCACCTTGATATACTCTTAAATACACTCCATTCAGATCATATTCAACTAACGATTTCTTCCAAGATTCAATCATATCAACTCCCGCATATCCACCAGAAATTTTAATATTAATGAATGAAGAGTCAGCTGAAAACCCAGTATCATAATCAATAGTTCCATTAGTTCCGTTCTTTATTACTCTGCCAACAAAATCATGCGCTTTATTTTCAAATACGGTTTTTTGAATCATGGTATAAAACAAATACGTAGATGGTGCTAAAATAATAAGCATAAAAATAACAATTGAAGATTTCACCTTTCTTTCCACTTTAGAATCTAAATATTTTTGTTTTGGAAAATTCATATACCTAATCACTATAAGTGTAGATAAAGTAATTAAGACTGAATTAATTAAAAATAAATATGATGCACCGAAAAAGATACTCCATTCACCACTCGCTAATCCATACCCTGCTGTACATAAAGGTGGCATTAATGCTGTAGCAATTGCGACACCTGGAATAACAGTATCATTTTTACCTTTTACTGCAGCAATTACACCTGCTAGTCCACCAGTAAAAGCAACTATAACATCTAAAAAATTAGGTTCAGTTCTTAAAAATAATTGATTAGTTAATTGATCAACTGGTGTAATTAAAAAGTAGATGTATGATGTAAATAAACTTACAGCAACCGTAATTCCCATATTTTTTAATGACAACTTTATAAGTGATAAGTCATTTGTACCTACACCGAACCCAACACCTCTAATTGGCCCCATTAAAGGTGATATTAACATGGCACCAATAATAACAGCAGTTGAATCAATATTTAAACCTATTGAAGCAATAACAATTGAACACACCAAAATCCAGACATTATACCCTTTAAATATAACTGATTCTTCTGTTTCCTTTAATACATCTTTAAATTTAACAACTCCATCACGAATAGATAACGTATGACCTAAAAACTGAATAAAGCTAGAAATTAAAGTTCTCGGATTCTTTTCAATATTAATTTTTGTCGGGTCAACTTCAACCAGCTTTGTATAATCTGGAGTTGAATTATCTTGAGAGGTATTACTTTCCATTTAAGTTTAAAATTTCAACAAATATAGAATTTTATCTTTAATTTAATAAAAGTAGAGTTTAACAATATAAAATTAGGTACAAAAAAAGCATCTAGATAACCTAGATGCTTTCAAAATATGATATTAATATTTATTTATTCTTTATCACTGCTTTTACAAAAGCAACAAATAAAGGATGTGGATTATCAACTGTAGATTTGTACTCTGGATGGTATTGAGCTCCAACAAACCAAGGATGTTCTGGAATTTCTACAACTTCAACTAACCCTGTATCAGGATTTTTACCCGTTGCAATCATTCCAGCATTTTCAAAATCTTCTAAATATTTATTATTAAATTCAAATCTATGTCTGTGACGTTCGTCAATAATTTCTTGATTATAAGCTCTAGACAAATTAGTATCCGAAAGAACTTTACATTTGTATGATCCTAAACGCATAGTTCCACCTTTTTCAGTCACACCTTTTTGATCCTCCATTAAGTCAATTACGGGGTGACCTGATTCATCATCAATTTCAGCCGTATGAGCATCTTTCCAACCTAACACGTTTCTTGCATATTCAATAACTGCACATTGCATTCCCAAACAAATCCCTAAGAAAGGTACTTTGTTTTCTCTTGCAAATTTAATGGCCCTTATCTTTCCAGAAATACCTCTTGAACCAAATCCTGGAGCAACTAAAATACCGTCTAATCCTTCTAATTGACTATCTAAATTTTCATCAGTCAATTGCTCAGAACCAATCCACTTTAAGTTTACTTTACACTCATTTGCTGCACCAGCATGAATGAATGATTCAACAATTGATTTATAAGAATCTTTTAACTCGATATATTTCCCCACTAAAGCAATATTTACTTCAGTTTTTGGGTTATGTAATTTATTTAAAAACCCTTTCCATGAATCCAAGTTGGGCTCATCAGTAGACAATAGTTTTAATTTTTCTAAAACTAATTTATCTAATTCCTCTTCTTGCATTAATAACGGTACTTCATAAATAGATTTAGCATCAATTGATTCTATTACTGATTTAGGTGTTACATTACAAAATTTCGCAATTTTATTTCTAATATTTTTATCCAAATGATGTTCAGTTCTACATACAAGAATATCAGGCTGTACACCTACTTCTAATAATGCTTTAACTGAATGCTGTGTAGGTTTAGTTTTTAACTCACCAGCCGCAGCTAAATAAGGCACTAATGTTAAATGGATTACTAAACAATCATCAGGATGTTCCCACTTCATTTGTCTAACTGACTCAACATATGGTAATGATTCAATATCACCAACAGTTCCTCCAATTTCAGTAATCACGATATCAAACGTACCTTTTTTACCTAAGATTTGAATTCTTTCTTTAATTTCATCAGTAATATGAGGAATAACTTGAACCGTTTTACCTAAAAACTCACCTCTACGCTCTTTATTAATAACAGACTGATAAATTCTCCCAGTTGTTACGTTATTGGCTTGAGAAGTTGGAACATTTAAAAAACGTTCATAATGACCTAAATCTAAATCAGTTTCTGCACCATCATCCGTTACAAAACATTCACCATGTTCATACGGATTTAATGTTCCTGGATCAATATTAATATATGGATCTAACTTTTGAATGGTTACAGAGTAACCCCTAGTTTGTAATAACTTAGCTAAAGATGCTGAAATAATTCCCTTTCCTAGAGAAGAAGTAACCCCGCCGGTTACAAAGATGTACTTTGTTGAATTTGACATTATGATGTTCGTTTTTATACCTACGGGGGTCAAAGGTAGTACAAATTTAGTTTGATAGATATTAAATTAGAAAAAATTAATCATTTTTTTTACAAACCAATTTTATAAGTAATTTGATTTTTATATTTAAGTATATTTGCACTACAAATAACAAAAATGTCACATACTCTTTTATCATCTCCATTACAAGGCTTTACCGATTTTAGATTTAGAAATGCATTCAATACTCACTTTGGTGGAATTGATACATTCTATTCTCCTTATATTAGACTGAATGGAAAACTAGATGTAAAAGCAGCTTACGAACGAGATATTCTTCCTGAAAATAATCAGAATTTAGAAGTCATTCCTCAAGTAATGACAAGTTCAGCTGAAGAATTTATTTTTGTTGCCAATTATGTTAAACAATTTGGCTACAAAGAGCTCAATTGGAATTTAGGTTGTCCCTACCCTATGGTCACAAAGCGAGGAATGGGTTCTGGCTTAATTTGTGAAACTGAAAAAATTGATGCTATTTTAAAACAGGTTCATGATGAAACAGATATTATAGTATCAATGAAAATGAGAATGGGTTATGAAGAACCTACTGAAATAATTGATACACTTGCGATATTAGATAACTACCCTATTAAAAATATCTCTATTCATGCTAGAATCGGTAAGCAACTTTACAAAGGTGGTGTTGATTTAGATTCTTTTCAGAATTGTATTGATAACACAAAACATAAGGTGTATTACAATGGTGATATTACAACTGTAGCTAAGTATAATGAAATGGTTAAACGCTTCCCTTCAATAGATCATTGGATGATCGGTAGAGGGTTAATTGCCGATCCCTTTTTACCACAAATGATAAAAACTACTGCTACAGAATACCCTAAAGATAGGTTAGATGTGTTTAGAGCATTTCATGATGAATTATTTGAGAGCTATGAATCCTTTTTATCTGGAGAAAAACATTTGCTAATTAAAATGCAACATTTTTGGGAGTACTTTTCTACTACGTTTGATAATCCTCAAAAAACATATAAAGGTTTCAAAAAAGCGAAAAGTGTTAGATCTTATCATCAAGCTGTAGCTGATGCATTCAGACTGGAAAGAGGATTGTAAGCTTATTAGTTGATTAGTTTGAAATTAGATAATTGGTTATTTGGAATTATAATTTTACAAAAACTGAAGTTTCTATATTTATTCCATTCGGATTTGTATATCCTAAAATGGTAATAAACAGACAATAATTATCAATACTATTCTCATAATAATGATAAGACGTAAAATATATAACTATTTATTATAAAAAAAATGCGTTTCCAAATTGAAAACGCATTTTAAATATATTATTTATCCTTGGTATTATTTTACACCGTGCATTAATTTTTTCATTAATGGTCCTAAAGCTAAAATCGCTAAACCAGCTACTAAAGGTACAATTGTAAATATTAAGAAGAAATCAGACAATCCGTTTCCTCCACCATCAGCACTCGGCTCAGGCATTAAACCACCTAATACAGCCGCTAATTTATTTCCTATTGCAATAGCTAAATACCACATACCAAACATGAATGCGATCATTCTTGCTGGCACTAATTTACTTACATAAGACAATCCAACTGGCGATAAGCATAACTCACCTAACGTATGAAATAAGTACGCAAATACCAACCACATCATACTTACTTTTGCTCCTCCTTCAAGATTACGAGAACCATAGGCTAACAATCCAAACCCAACAGCCATAATAATTAAACCTAATGCATATTTACCAACTGCAGATGGGTTATATTTAGACTCCCACCATTTAGAAAACATTGATGCAAAAGCAATAATAAAGAATGAGTTTAATACAGAAAACCAACTTACAGTAATCTCCACTTCATTTCCTTTTAGCCTTAAAACTTCAGCTGCAACAATTTCACTTGGTACACCTCTTTCAATTGCATTCTTTTTTGCTTTAGCTAATCCCTCAACATTTAAATACGCAAAGTCAGTTTTTTCATTATTCTTATGGATAATATTGATTGATGTTCCTGCAATTAATTCAATTTGTTCACCAACAGTCACTGTATCAATCAATATAGTTTTAGAAGCATCAAGAGTCATTCCTTCCGAAATAGCAATTTTTTCAAATGTCTTATTACCTTCCTTATCTAAAACAAATTCGTTATTATCATCAGTAATAGCATTTTCATAATATTCATAAGTTACTTCATATGCGTTAGTATTAAAATCTCTATTTAGCATCCATCCAACAATAGCCCATAATCCAGCGAAACAAATTACTAATACAATATTAGATCCTGCAATTTTTTTAAATGTTCTTTTCCATAATAAATATAACACCCAAGTAATAATAGCTAAGGGCACAATAGTTAATAAGGCATTAATGATATTAAAAGTAGTTGCAGCACTTCCGGTCATTACTCTATCCACAGAATCTCTTGCAAACAATACTAAAGAAGAAGCCCCTTGTTCAAATGATAACCAAAAGAATACGGTAAAGAAAGCAAAAATCACAAAAGCAATCATTCTATCTCTTACTACTTTTTCATATCTAAAGATTCTTGAAAATGCTAAGAATAAAAACAAAGCAAGTCCTATTAAGATAACAACTTTAGAACCTCCTAAACCAAACAATTTAAAATCAAACATATTAAATCCACCAATTTTAGAAATTGGGTCATTCAATAAATAAGATAAACCAATAGTTGCTGTAATTACAATTAATGCGATATCTACTTTAGTAAATGGATTTGGATTTGCTTCCTCTTTTACTTCTGTATTATTTTGTTTATTTTCAAGTGCTGCAGCCGCTTTAATCTTAGATGGTAATTCACCAATCATTCCAAATAACGGTTTAGATAACCAGAATTGTAATGTTCCTAATAACATAAACACACCTGCTAACCCAAAACCATAACTCCAACCTACCTTTTCAGCTAAATAACCACATAATAACATTCCGAAAAATGCACCTGCATTAACCCCCATATAGAAGATAGTATACGCACCATCTTTCTTTTCTGGTGTATCCTTGTACATTTCAGAAATAATAGAAGTCATTGTTGGTTTAAAGAAACCAGTACCTATAACTAATAATGCTAACCCAAAATATAATGAGAACTCAGTTTCCAATGCCATAGAAGCATGACCAGCAGTCATTAATAAGGCTCCAACTACAACAGCCCAGCGGTAACCAATAAATTTATCAGCAATAATACCACCTAATATTGGTGTCAAATAAAGTAAACCTGCGTATGTACCAAATAAGGCCATTGCATTTTCAGTTGTCCATTCCCAACCTGGATTTGCACCTATAGCAGCCATTGTTAAAAAGTTCACTAATAATACTCTCATTCCGTAGAAAGAGAATCTTTCCCACATTTCTGTAAAGAATAATACGAACAATCCTGATGGATGCCCTAATACTTGCGAGTCAAAGAAATTTGGATTTTTTGATGTGCTTGCCATGTTGTTTTTTTGTTTTTGGTTTACTCTGTTTAATTTGTTACTACTATTATTTAATTCTTAATCATCTGCTAATTCAAAGCCTTCAGTTTCGTCATTATGCATTTCAATTTCATTATCTTCAGCTCCGTGAGTTAAACGTTTCAATGGTTTCAATAGTAAGATTACTAAAAGGCCAAAGACTACTGTAAATACTACAATTCCAATAAAAATAGTATACTCCCCAAAATGTTCCGATTTTTCACCTAAAATACCAGCTACCTTACCACCAAGTCCTGTTGCTGCAAAATATAATCCCATCATTAAAGATGCATATTTTACGGGTGCAAGTTTTGTTACAAATGATAACGACACCGGAGATGAACTTAATTCACCAATTGTATGAAACAAATAGGCTAAAACTAGCCATTGCATACCAGAGCTTCCATTAGCTTCATATTCTCTAACGGCTAAAATCATAAAGACAAAACCTAGCCCCATGATTATTGTACCGGTAGCCATTTTAAATAAAGAAGAAGCTTCTTTACCTTTCAATTTACGCTTAGCCCAAATGTTTGCGACCCAAACAGCTAATAAAATAATAAACCCAGCATTCAAACCTTGAAACATTGGCGTTGGTATTAAATATCCAAATAATAATCTATCTGTTTTTGTTTCAGTATAAACACTCATCAAGCCACCAGCTTGCTCAAAGGCTCCCCAGAAAACAATTACTAATAGAAAAGAAAGAAGTAATACTAAAAAACGATCTTTTAATATTTGTGTTTCTAAACTTTTGAATATCATCATTAATAATCCAACAACTAATGACAAAAAGATAAACAAGGCACCATACCCCCAATGATCAACACCTTCTAAAGTAAATCCAGCATAAATTGAAAATACTAATAAAACAATAAGAATTACAAGTTGAAATGGAGAATTAAAAATATTAGAAAATAATTTAATCAAAGAAACATCATCTTTCTTTTCTTCTTGAGTTGGTTTGTTTCCAACATGACTAATATACTTTTGTCCATAAATGTATACTATTAAACCTAAAAGCATTGCTATCCCTGCTAAACCAAAACCTGCATGCCACCCCCATTTAGCAACTACGATACCGATAAAAGTAGTAGCTAATAAAGACCCTAGATTAATTCCAATATAAAAAATACTAAATCCTTTATCTCTTCTAATGTCACCTTTTTTGTAAAGGCCTCCTACCATAGTTGAAATATTAGGCTTTAAACAACCTACTCCCAAAATAATTAAGCCTAGACCTGTGAAAAAGGCCCATGTTGCTTCAATTGCTAATGTTCCATGTCCTAATACTAAAATAGCAGCTCCCAGCATAACAGTTCTTCTTTGGCCCAAAACTTTATCTGCTAAAATACCGCCTGGTATTGAAATCACATATACTAACATAACATACCATCCGTATAATTGATAAGCTTCAAGATTTGTCCAACTTAGACCTGGGCCATCTTTATGTGAAACTTCGGCTATCATATATATAACTAAAAGCGCTCGCATTCCATAGTATGAAAAACGCTCCCACATTTCCGTTAAAAATAGAACATACAGTCCGATAGGATGTCCGAAAAGTTCTTTTTGATGTGGTTTTATGCTAATATCGCTCATAATTTTACATTTTTAGATGCGTGAAAGTACAAAAAATAAATTACATAATCTATTTTCAATTTCACTAAAAATTTTAATCTGCCATATTAATTTATTTGACGGATTTATATAGTTGTTTATATAAAAAAAATAAACAATCATTATAATTAATGTACATTTGCATGAAAAACCCAACAATAATGAACCTCAAAAACATATTACCCTTAAGTACATTTATGCTATTATTAGCATGTTCTCCAGTAAATACTGAGAATTTAGAAGTAAACAAAACTGAAGTAATTGAAAAAACGGAAGTTAATGACTTACATTCTTATGCTAATATAAATGAAGTGAATACTACTCATTTGCACTTAGATTTAAAAGTTGATTTTGATACTAAATCTTTAATTGGCTCTGTTAAGCATACAATTAACAATAAAAATAAGGCTACAAAAATGATTTTTGATACTAAACAACTAGTTGTATCAAAGGTTTTATTGAACGAGACTGAAGAAACTACCTTTACAATAACAGAAGGAAGTGACTTATTAGGAAAGCCAATTACAGTTACAATTAATGAAAACACAGAATCGATAACACTATTTTATAATACCTTACCTGAGTCTGAAGCTTTACAATGGCTATCTCCACAACAAACAGCAGGTAAAACTCAACCCTTTCTATTTACACAAGGTGAAGCTGTATTAACAAGGTCTTGGATTCCTTGTCAAGATTCTCCTTCAAATAGAATTACCTATTCTGCGAATATTCACATCCCAAATCATTTAATGGCATTAATGAGCGCTACTAACCCAACTGAAAAATCAGAAGATGGTAATTATAACTTTGAAATGACAAACCCGATCCCTTCTTATTTAATAGCATTAGCTGTTGGTGATATTGTATTTAAAGACTTAGGTGGTAAAACTGGAGTTTATGCTGAACCTTCTATGTTAGAAAAATCTGCCAATGAATTTCCTGAAGTAAAAGACATGGTAGTTGCTGCTGAAGGATTATATGGAGCTTATAAATGGGGACGTTTTGATATTCTAGTATTACCTCCATCATTTCCATTTGGTGGAATGGAGAATCCAAAATTAACTTTTGCTACACCTACTATTATTGCTGGAGATAAATCTTTAGTTTCATTAATAGCGCATGAGTTAGCACATTCTTGGTCTGGTAACTTAGTTACGAATGCCACTTGGGATGACTTTTGGTTAAATGAAGGGTTCACAGTTTATTTTGAAAATAGAATCATGGAAAAATTATTTGGAACTGAACGTTCTGATATGTTATTATCAATTGAATACCAAGAATTACTTCATGAAAACAATGATATTTTATCTGGATCGCATCCTGAAGATACACATTTAAAATTGGACTTAACGGACAGAAATCCTGATGATGGAATGACTGGAATTGCTTACGTAAAAGGTGCATTATTTTTAAAAACAATGGAAAATGCTGTTGGAAGAGAAAAATTTGATATATTTATTAACTCTTACTTTAGCCATCATGCTTTTCAAACCATAACTACTGAAGATTTTATTGCTTACGCAAATAAGAACCTTTTAACACCTAATAATTCTGACTTCAATATGGACGAATGGATTTATGGAAAAGGTATTCCTGAAAATTGTGTAAAAATTGAGTCTGGTAGATTTAAAATTATTGACACTAAAGCTTTATTAATTTCTGAAATGAAAACCATAGAAGACTTAGGAATAACTGTGGAAGACTTAACCACTCAGGAGTGGATTAGATTTATTAGACAAATACCTGCGGGAACATCTCTTGAAAAAATGACACTACTAGATAATGCCTTTAATCTGACAGACAGAGGAAATTCAGAAGTAATGGCTGAATGGTATATTCAATCTATTAGAAATGATTATACTGCTATCAACTCATCAATGGAGGCCTTTTTAATTGAAGTTGGTAGACGTAAATTTTTAGAACCTATTTATACAGAATTAGCAAAAACTGAAAAAAACTTAGCCATAGCAAAGGTAATATATGCTAAAGCTAGACCAAATTACCATGCTATTTCTTTCAATACTATTGATGAAATTTTAGGCTGGTAAATCTAAATATGAAAGTTCATATTGTTATCAAAAAAAACCATTTAACTTTGTTGTTAAATGGTTTTTTTAATCATTATTACCTCATCAAAAAAATAATCACTCCTTTCTATTTGTACAACTCTATGAATAAATCAATTAACATGTTTGACGATTTAATTGATAAAGTTAAGTTAGGTTTAAAAACCCAAACCATTCGGTTAATAAAATTAAACTCAGCAAATACAATTGATTTTCAAACACAATTTGAGGAGTGCCTTATTACTAAATCAGATTATAACAACTTCCCTTTAATACAGAGTGTTTTAAACGAAAGTAAGTATCTGAAAGGTGATATTCTCACCATTGACAACTCTAAAACTGTCATTAAAATTTTATCTGTTCGTATTAGTACAATGTTGAATGTAACTGCCAAAGAGTTAGAAAAAGAAGGTATAAAAAGTCAATCTTATTCAAAAACTACGAACAGATTAATATATTTCGATTATATAACTGAAAGTTATACTTTAAACACAATTAGTGACTCTTATAAAACATTAATGGAAAAGTGTTATGGTTCTACTGTTTTTCAAAATAACCCCTTTGTGTTTATTTATGAATTCAAAGTGGTTAGGTAAATACGAATTTTACACTTTGAATTAGATAATACCTATACCCCGTAAAACAAAAAAACTTCCCATCATTTAGACACTAGAGCTATATATATTAAATTAGTCTATTACACTTGATTTGCAACACTTTCTGGATCCCAATATACCTGAGCTACAGTAATTTTTCCTTCTTTAGAAATCAGAAACACTTCTTTTCCATTGAAAATAATTTCTTTATCATTAAAGGAAATAGCTTCCGCGTTCCATACAACTTCTACATAATAGTCATTTATAATTACAGACTCAATAGTCATACTTAATTTTGAAAACATTCTCAAAACTCCTTTAAAAAATATCCCCAATTCCTTATGACCAATATAAGGACGACTTCCCACAGGATCTTCTATATAACCATCTTCAGAAAATAATTGTATCCATTTCTCAGAATCGAAATTACTAATAGCTTCAAAATAACCATCTATTACAGTATTAACCATGTTATGATTAGATAACAAACTTTGTTCAGGGACGGCAGTAACCTCTTCTTTTTCAAGAATCAAAATACCTGAAGATTCTCCGTACTGAAAATTTGTTTTTAATGCTAATTCATATTTCGCATCATCAATTTCTTTGAAAATTGGCTCAACAAACCTGTCTGCTAAAGAAACAACTTCATGCCCAATCGAACCAAATGAACGAGAACCTATTATACCTGAAGAGAGGGCAAAATGCTGAAAGAAAAAATTCTTCAATCCACGCTCGAGTCTTTCAAAGTGTTTAACAGTGGAAAGTAAATTAATATTGTCAATTGGATATTCTAAAACATCACCAATTCCTTTATTCTCTCTTTCCAATAAACTTAAAAAAGCTGTAAAGACATCTTTTGCTAAATAGACTAACATATGTGCCTGATGTGATTGTCCTCCACTAGCGCCTCTAAGCGCAACTCTTAATGGATGATAATCTGCTAAAATCATGTGCTCTAAAAGAAGAACATGAGTGCTAACATATTCTAACACCTCATAGATTGCTTTGAAATGGATCTCACACTTAGTTACATCAACGCTTTCTTCTTTTATCAAATTTTTAATTGATGTCAATTCGTTGATTCCAATATTGAACCAACATTCTGAAACTTGATGCACCATCATAAATATTTCATCTTCTGAGTTATAGTAGTTACTTTTACTCAACTTCAACAATTTAGTAGGATTTACAAAGGCTATATAATCTAAAGTATTAACAAGATTCAGACTGATCTTTGTTAAATCAAAATCATTTCTTATGTCATTAATTTGATTTTCCAAACCAAGATTAAAAGTTAGCTTTTTTGTCACCTCAAAGTAAAGAGTTGTAATTCTATCTACCTCTCGTGTATGAGTTGAGTTTAATAATTTTAGATTATCAAAATTTTCAGAATGACTTACCTTATTACTATTAAACTTGATAAATTCTACTTCTATAGGACCAACAAACTCAGCTAACAAATTAAATTGATTTTCTATATCTTTAAGAATTTGGGTTAGTTTATTTGGACTGGGTATTTCAGCTGGCTGTAACGCATTCTTCAGTAATTTTGTAGACAACTCCAATGATGTTAGTCCACATTTCAATAAGTTCACTAATCGACTATTCTTCTCTTCAAATATAGATTTTAAAATATCAAAATGTATATATAAATTGTAAGGTGTGTTTTTCATTCTTATTACCGTTTTTTCATAATTCTCTAAAAATAGATAGCTTAAAATCTAATTTTTCAGATATAAATATATTATCTAAATTAATAAAAACTTAACTCTGGGTAATTAATTTCACTCCATAAAGGATTGTAATTAAAATTAGCTTGCTAATCTATTTTAGTTAGTTTTTGTTTTAACTCCTATACTATCAAAACATTACCATAATGTAAACGGCTTTAATTAATTACAATTAGTTAGCTTGATATTTTAGATGTTCCCAAATATAGAATTTTAAATCCAAAATAATTAAATTTAGTGGTTGATTTATATCATATTTTTTAAAATTAAATATTTCAAAATCAAAATTCTCACTAAATATTAATCATAAATACATTCAATTTTAATGATTATTAGAATCAGCGGTTACAGTTAATAGCATTTTAGCACCGTTATCATTTGAAAGTTCAAGTATTCCATTTACTTGTTCAGCTAAAGAATTCATTAGAATTATTCCAAAAGTATCAAGTTCTTGAACATTTTGGATAATTGAATCATCATAACCACCTCCATTATCATGATAAGTAATCTCAAATTTTTCTTTAATTTTTTTAATCAATACTGTTATTGTTGAATTCTTTTGGTCTTTTCCAAAACCATGTTTCACACTATTATTTACACATTCTATCAAAATTAAACCAACAGGAATAAGAAAATTTATTTTCTCGTTAATATCATCTGATTTAATTTTAAATTGAATATTTTGTCCAGAAAGTAGAGGTTTGATAATTCTTTCAAGATATTTTTCAAGATCAATTTTATCAAATCGTTCCGATTTATATACTGCTTCATGAGCAGAAGCTATTGCCATAATAACATCTTCAACTTCATGTAAATCAACTTTGTTATTCTTTTGTTTCAACCTCGCTAAACTTTGAATCATCTGAAGATTATTCTTAACCCTATGATGTACTTCTCCAAGTAAGACATCTTTTTCTCGAATTAATTTTTTTAACTTTATTTCAAGTTCTTTCTCTTCAGTTATATCAACATGACAGCCAATAGTTCGTAATGCTGAACCGTTCTCTCCCCATTCTACAACCTTACCATTACATCTCACCCAAACTGTTTCACCATTCTTATGATGATATCTCACAACAGATTTAAAAGGAATTTCCCCCTTTGATTCTATATGATCCTTAAATGATTCAAACATTCCTGGTAAATCCTCTTCAAAAGCAATATCTTGCCATGCCTGTGGACTATTTTCCATTTCGGCATCTTCATAACCAAACATTTCCTTAAACCTTGGACTCAAATACTCTTTATTACTCAACATATCCCAATCCCAAAATCCAGCTAACGAACTTTCTAAAGCACTTTCACTCAATAATTCTAAATCCTTTATGTTAGTATATTTTTTCATTACCTATTTTATCGTTGTTTTTCTTTTCATAGGACTAATTTTAATTTATTTATTTCTAAATGAATAAGAAAGCTTTGTATAAATCTTACAAACACTTAATTAAGCATATCTAGGGGCAAAGCCTTTCATCAAATATAAGGTTTAAATTATTAAAACTACTAATTTGTAAGCATTCATTTATTTTTCGTAGCACAAATAAGTGGATTGAAGAATTATTAATATACTTACTAAAAAACAAAAAACTCTCGTATCAAAAGATACGAGAGTTACAATGTGGAGCTGGCGGGAATCGAACCCGCGTCCAAGCAATGAGTTAAAAAGCTTTCTACATGTTTAGAGTGTGATTTAGTTTCAACTTAAGACTGGACACAAACACCCTATCCTAAATCTAAGTCTCTTTATTTCGCGATTAGGTCAAGACTCCCTTAAAGCTATTTCAGAATTATAACACCCTGAATCAAAACGACTCTGAACGGGCCTTTTTGAGGATGATTAGTTCCCCGTACTAAACTTCTGGTGGAATTAAGAGTAGTCAGACTAAGTCTTGGACTACGCAGCTAATGCGTAAGAATTATTGTTGTCAATTATTCTGTTTGTGAACTAATATTTTACGACAATATGCTCGTTAGTCGACATGCTTACATTCCAAAACAGTTACAGTCAAATCCAAGTCAACCCCATTTTTTTATGTACTACAAAAGTAAGGATACATTTCATATAAACAATTTTCAAAACTCTATTTTTTAATAATAAAGACATTATTAGCCCAAAAGTGCTAATTATCTATCATAATATGTACATAATGTACTTCAGAAATACTATATTCGTGCTTTTAAATCCAAATTTTATGAAGTTAGGTATAATCAGAGAGGGAAAAAACCCACCAGATAAACGTGTCCCTTTAACTCCTGAACAATGTGTTGACCTTGAAAAACGTTTTCCACATGTTGAAGTTGTCATTCAAAATAGTCAAGTTAGAAAGATTTCTGATGACGCTTATAGTACATTAGGATTAAAAATTGTTGATGACGTATCTGATTGTGACATTTTAATTGGTGTAAAAGAGGTGAATAAGTCTGATTTAATTCCTAATAAAAAGTATTTATTCTTTTCTCATACCTATAAAAAACAACCTTATAACAGAGACTTACTTCAAACCATATTGGATAAAAAAATTCAATTAATTGATTATGAAGTATTGACTAAGCCAAATGGCGCAAGACTAATTGGATTTGGAAGATATGCAGGAATTGTCGGATGCTATAATGGCTTTTTAACTTACGGAAAAAAACATAATCTGTACAACTTAAAACCAGCTAATCAGTGTGAAGATAGAGTTGAATTTGAAAACCAATTGAAAAACGTAAAATTACCAAATGATTTTAAAGTTGTATTAACTGGATTTGGACGTGTAGGACACGGTGCTAGAGAGGTAATTGACAGCATAGGTTTAAGGGAAGTGACAGCTGATGAATTTTTAACACAAGAATTTAACGAACCTGTTTATACTCAATTAAATGTTAAAGACTACTTTGCTAGGAAAGACGGTGCCGATTTCAATAAACCTAATTTTTACAAATCAGGCAAAGGTCACATTTCTGTATTTAATAAATACATGGAAGTAGCTAATATGTACATAGCTTGTCATTATTGGAATTCAAGCTCACCTTTTATATTTACTAGAGAAGATATAAAATCAAATTCTATCAAAACAACAGTTGTTGCTGATATCTCATGTGATATTGATGGCCCTGTAGCATCTACTATTCGCCCTTCAACTATTGCTGATCCTATTTATGGTTATGATCCACAAACTGAATCAGAAGCTGATTTTATGAAAGATGGAATTATAGCTGTAATGGCCGTTGATAATTTACCTTGTGAATTACCTAAAGATGCCTCTGAAGATTTTGGAAATGAATTATTAGATAAAATCTTACCTAGTCTTTTTGGAGAAGACACGGACAAAATCATTGAAAGAGGTTCACAAACTAATTTAAACGGTGAATTAATGCCAAATTTTGCCTACTTAAAAGATTACTTAGCGGGTAAATAAAATACTTAATCATAAAAAACGCCAATACTTATAAAAAGTATTGGCGTTTTTTGTTTTAAATCCTTCTTATTAATTCCTTCTATCTAATCCCCACATCATTTTATTTCTAATCGTGTTTAAGAAATTTTGACTTTCTGTTTGAATGATATTAATTTTAAAATCTGCTTTAGTTATTACAATTTCATGAGACGAATCAATTGATACTGAACGAGAGTCCATTGAACATAAAAACTCTTGACTACGTCCTTCAATTTTTAATTTAATCGTTCTTGAATCAGGCACTACAATTGGTCTAACATTTAAATTATGTGGTGCAATTGGTGTAATCACAAAATCGGTCGCTCCTGGCACCAAAATAGGCCCACCACAACTTAAAGAGTAGGCCGTTGACCCAGTTGGTGTAGAAATAATTAATCCATCCGCCCAATATGAGTTTAAGTATAAATCATCAATATAAGTATGAATTGTAATCATACTTGAACTATCCTTTTTATGAACTGTTAATTCATTTAAGGCAAAATTTTCACCTTCAAACAAATCATCATTGTCATTTAACTTAATTAAAGAACGAGTTTGTAATCTATATTGTTTATTTTTAATATCTGTTAATACAGACTTTATATCTTCTTTTTGAGTAGATGCTAAGAAACCTAACCTACCCGCATTAACACCTAAGATGGGAATCCCTGAATCTTTCACTAAATGAATCGTTTCTAAAAACGTTCCATCTCCACCAATACTTATCATTAAATCCACATCATTACAAATTTCATGATGCTTTTTATACGTACTAATAGTATTGCTTAAGTTCAAACGCGGTTTTAAATAAGCAGAGTAAGGTTCATAAACCGTAATTGCCCACCCAAAATTATTCAATGTATCAAATAATTCTTGTACATAAGTCGAAAAACTGTCTTCAAAAGATCTACCGTAAATTGCTACTCTCATCAGTTACATGTTTAAATAGTTCATTAGCTCGTCATACCTTCCTTTCATATCTTTCTCATGAGTTCCTTTGGCATACGTTTCACTAATTATATAATCATATCTTTCAAACGTTCGAATGATACTGTCTAAATTTAACACGTTAATTTTCAGAGTAACTTCTATCTCAGTAGAATCTAATTTTGATGTGACATAAGAGCTTAGTATTTTAGCATTATTCTCTTCTACAATTCGAGATATTTCAGTTAATGAATAATCATGATCTGCCATTTTCAATACTAAAATTCCGCCACTTTCCTTTATTGAACCTACGGCTGTAATTTGAGACATTAAATATAATAGATCAGTACACCCAATATATTCATGACCTCTAGTCAAAATTGGAACTACTGTTATTTTTAAATCTGAAATTAGCTTCATCACATCATAGACATGACAATCTGAATATACAAAAGGTTTGGGTAGATTTATAAATTCAGTTTTTAACATCTGAGATGGATCAGCCATGTCATAAATGTCGTCATCTGAAATTAAACCTACGTATTCGCTACCGTGTAACACTGGTAAGTGACTTACTCTAAATTCATTCATCCAATTTAGTGCCTTTTCACCAGTCTCTGTATACTTTAACGGTGGAATATATTCTGATATTAAATATTTTACTTTCATTTTATATTTTTAATCACTATTAATCAGTCAATTTTAAGCCTATTTCTTAAAATCTGAATACCTAATTAATTAAATTAATGACTCATTTTTCTTGACAAATTTAATCCATTTCTTTAGTTAAATCGTATTTTTGTAGACAAACTGTAAATTTTAACAAAATGGAAACTAAATTAAGTGTAAATATTAACAAAATTGCAACCATTAGAAACGCTAGAGGTGGTAATACGCCTAACCTAGTTCAAGCTGCAATTGATATTGAAAACTTTGGTGCAGACGGTATTACGATACATCCACGTCCAGATGAAAGACATATTACTTTACAAGACACTTACGATTTAGATACTGTTGTTAAAACAGAATACAATATTGAAGGATATCCTAACGAACGTTTTTTAAAATTGATTGAAGAATTAAAACCGGCTCAAGCCACTTTAGTTCCTGATCCACCTCATGTATTAACTTCTAATGCAGGTTGGAATACAATTGAACATTTTGATTTTTTAAAAACGGTTATTTCCAGAATTAAAGCAGTTGGAGTAAGAGTATCATTATTCATAGAAACAGATACTGAGATGATTATAAAGGCAGCTGAAGTTGGTGCAGATAGAATTGAGTTTTATACTGGACCTTATGCTGAAAATTACGCTGCTGATAAAAATAAAGCTATTGCCCCTTATGTTACATCTGCAAACGTTGCTATAGAAAATGGTTTAGAAATAAATGCAGGTCACGATTTAAGTTTGGAAAATTTAAAATTCTTTAAACAAAACATTCCCAATTTAGCAGAGGTTTCTATTGGTCACGCTTTAATTTCTGATGCCTTATACTTAGGTTTAGAAAATACTGTAGCTATGTATAAAGGTTTGTTGACTGAATAGTTTAAATATTAAATTTTCACATTATTCAATACTCGATTTTTAACACATTAATATCTGTTGTGAGGTTATATATTTTTTCTTCAAAAGATTCAATATTATCTCTCTTTGTTCTCAGATAAATAATTAATACGTCACTTATAGTTATAAAAGGTAAATACCGAACATCAACTGTATCGATACAGCCTACAAAGAAATAATTACCCTTATCATAATTATCATTTGTTATCCATAAGGTATCATTATAATCAAAACAATTAATATTTTTAAATCCAAGATTAAATTGATATAGAGGATTAATTTCTATATCAAATTTATTAACTTTTTTGTTATCTATTTCAAAATCTAAATCAGAATACCATTTTTCAGAATATCCTGCAGCATAATATGAAGCAGGAACAGTTTCTTGGCTAAAATAAGACAATACTAAATTACGAGCATCATACGGTACTTTTACTTCACTAGTAAAATTACCATTTTTGACTGTTCCCATAGAAACAACTTTTCCATCCCAGTTCCCTAGTATATTTCGTGTTGAATAAGATAACCTCAACTCAACAGTAACAGGCCCGCTATCATCAACATTTACAATATTCAAATCAAAAAAAATCCATCTATTACTTTTCACTTTGGAACAAGACATGATTGAAATGGAAATAAGAACTAAATAGAAAATATTTTTCATAGGAATATTGGTTTCTATCTATACCAACGTTCAACTCAGCGTAAACGTTGGTTATTCTACTTATTAGTAAAATCTAAATCAAACGGTAATCGATTCACTATTGAACGTCCAAGCGTTAACTCATCTGTATAATGTAATTCAGTTCCTATAGCAACTCCTCTAGACAATGTAGTTACTTTCACATGACTGTCCGCTAATTTTCGGTAAAGATAGAAGTTGGTTGTATCGCCTTCCATTGAAGCGTTCAAAGCCAAAATAACTTCTTTGACAGTACCTTTTTCGACACGATCTAATAAAGTACTTATATTCAAATCTGCCGGTCCAATTCCTTCCATTGGTGAAATGACACCTCCTAGCACATGAAATACACCAAAGAACTGTTCTGTACTCTCAATTGCCATAATGTCTCTTATGTCTTCCACCACACAAATTAAACTATGATTACGGCTAGTTTGTTCACAAATACTACATATTTCTGAATCTGAAATATTTCCACACGTTTTACAAGACTTAATATTCTGATGCAAATTATTTAAAGAATTGGCAAATACTTTAACTTCTCCCTCCTCTTTTTTTAATAAGTTCAATACTAAACGTAAAGCCGTTTTTTTTCCAATTCCTGGTAGGGATGAAAAATGATCTACTAAATCTTCTAAATGTTTTGATGGAATGTTCACTCTGTAAAATTAATAGAAATAATTGAATCTAATTAGTTGTTTGATTAATTTTTATCACCATTTGGTGTATACATAGTCACTCCTTTACTTTTATAAAGTTTGACCATAGTTTTGAAAAAACCATTAGCATCTACCACTAACGTGTCTGCCTTTCCTATTTTTACTTTCTTCAATACATTTTCCGATTCAAAACCAGGAATTAATCCATCACACTTACGTTTTTTAGACCATTCTGGGTTATGCACTTTTGTTTTCACTTTATGGCTTTGCCCTTCTTTATCAATTACAGTAAAATCGAATACATTTGGATAATAAACTGGATATTTAAAATCAATAATTTCATCTTCTAAGGTATGTAATGATGTTCCTGCATTATCCAAGGTCACACCAATATATAAAATCTTTCCATTTTTCACTCCCACTTTATGAAATGGACTGTTTTTATTATAAGGCGTCAATTGATTAAAATGATCCTTTATAAAATAATCCGCTAATGGACCAATTACAGAAACTGGTTCAGTAGGACTTAAACTCCTAACAGACTCTGATAACGTTCTAAAGTATTCTGTAATAGCCCCTAATCTTGATGGCGAATTGAGGACGTCAAAAAAGGGTGTATTTTGTATATAATTTAATTGAAATACAGCATTTGGAGATGTTGGCATTAAAATATTCCCCGTCTCTCCCACTACCGTTAATAAAGCATCAACAAATGTTTTAGGACCATCTTTTAAATAACCCATTTTACTTAATGACGAATGCACTAATAACGTATCTCCTTTTTGTATTCCTATCGCTTTCAAATCAACAACCAATTGTGATTCAGTAATGACATCACCATTCGACTTTTGTTCATTTAAAGACTGATTTACATTGTTTTTTTTTCGTTGACGATTTAAGTTCAATAAAAAATCAGGTGTTAAACGTCTTACCACATCTTTTAAACTCATTTTCCCATAAATTTATAAGTAATTGTTCCTGTTTGCATAGCTTCAGATGATTTATAGTCGAAACGAGATTTATTAGCATACTTTAAAGCTCTTTCTACCATACATGTAGTTGCACCTTTTGAAGCCGTAGCATTGTAGGACGCATCTTTTACCTTACCAGTTTTATCAACTTTTATCTGAATCACCACGACACCACTCCCATTACACGTATATCCAGGATTTGGTAAGCTATACGCTTTTCTACCTTTTAAATTATACGAAATCATCACTTCACCAGAGTAGGCATTAGAACCACCACTTGTAGTATTAGATTTAGTATCTTCAGTTTTATTTAATTTGTGTTCTTCTATTTCACTTGCAACATCAGAACGGTCATTATTCTCTGCTGCCTCTTTAAAATATTGCGCCTCTAATTCCTTAGCACTTAATTGTGCTTCCTCTGAGTTTGTAGAATAATCTTCATCAGATCTATCTCTCTCATCATTAGCATCTGATGCGACACTACTTACTTCACTTGACTGAATAGGATTACCTTCATCATCTAACTCTGGTATTACATCTTCTTCTAATTCTATGTCATCTAATGGAATTTCTAAAGCTATTTCTGGAGTCATCATTCTATCCACATCTTTTACAGTTGTGAAAATTGAAAAGAAAAAGACCAAAATATGAATGAAAATCGTACCAAAAATGGCCAACTTATACTTTTCTATATAGTCTAAAAAATTCTCCATTACTTACTCTTCTTTTTTAAGCCAACTATTAGTTCTAAAATTGTAATACGTTAACTCAGAATTACTACTAACTTTTACGATCGAACTTGAAATAGGTTCAATTAAATTGTATTTTAATTGAACAATCGTATCCTTAAAATTAGATACCATTCCATAATAGTTATTCTTTTTAAGAATAACCAAAGTATCATTAATCAATTTAACTTCTTCAAAATAAATTGGTAATAAGATTTCACCATTATTATCAATCAACCCTCTATTTTCGCCTATTTCAACCACTCCTCCACTCCTATTAAATGAAATAGTTTTAGTATAATTTGGTTTTACAATCACCTTACCTTTTTCATTAATATACCCCCATCCTTTTGAATCTTCAAAAGCAATATTAGTATTATACTCTCCTAAGTTAATGTAGAACATATCGAACAAAAACTCAGCTCGTTTATTTATAAAGTTGTATCCATTACGTGTTTTAACTTTAGCAAACCCATTATTAAACAGGGCTAACACTTTATACTCAGCATACCTATCAAACCAAACTTTTGTAATAAATCGTTTATTTTCAATATCCCAATAATTAAATTGATTCTCTTTTTCAACCACAATTAAAGTATCCTGTTCTACACCAATGTAATCATATTCAATCGCTAACACTAGTTCATTTAAATGATTAACAACTCCCCATAAGTTTGCAATTTTAACTGCAAACAAATTTGTACCAATCATTTTTATTGCTTCATGCTTAATTTCTATTCTTGTACTTCCTTTGCTATCAATAACTCCAAATAAATTATTCTTCTCTACTATTGCCAATTTATTTTTGAAATTATAGGCATCAGAATATTGAGGAAATATTACTTCTACTCCTTTAGTATTAAAAAAACCTTTTTTACCATTTTTCTCAAAATATAATAATTCATTATTAACATTACCTAAATCATCATATACTGGATTAACAATATACTCTCCTGACCGGTTAATCAATCCAAAAAGTCCTTTCATCTCTACAACAGCAAAGCCGTTTTCAAAAGAAAATCCATCATCAAATTGAGGCTCAATTTTCATATCATTGGTTTTAGTTAGGTAACCAATTTTCCCATCTAAATTAACTACTGCTAAACCTTCAGAAAACTCTTCTACAAAATCGAACTGTGGTTCTATGTAATATTTGCCGTCCTCTGAAACAAATCCCCATTTATTACCAAATTTATAGTTATAAAATTTAACATTTGCCATAAATAATTCATTCGAAATCCTGTGTTTGAATGGGAAATTTGAATAATCAGTCAAAAATTGTTCAATATCATTAATTGAATATCTATTTTGCATATATTTATCATATAAAAGCATCCAAGCCATATTTACATTTCTATTCGCTGGGAAATCTGAAATAAATGAATCGTATTCAGAAATTGTTTTATGAGTTGTAGACAATTTAAAAATACTATTTTGAGCCTCAGCTACAAAATCACTATTGGGTTTAACAAGTATATATTTCTCATAATCAGCAATACTGTTATTAATGGTACTTTCTTTAAAAAATGTCTTATTATATAATTTGTCAGCTCTTGATTTATAAATTGAATTAGGGTATGTTTTTAAAAATAACTCATAATCACTAGCACTACCTTTTTCATGATTCTCAAAAAAGAATAAACTATCTCTTAAATTAGTAGCAGATGACACTTCAGGACTCCATTCATTTTTTGTAATAAACTCTTGAAATCCATAAACTGAATTTGTTTCTAATGCTCTTTTAAAATATAAAAAAGAAATTAAACTTCTTTGCTTTAAAATACTCAAACTGTCTACCCCAACTTTTTGATACCTTTCTTTCTTTTTAATTGATAACCCACTGAAGTTAGAATAGGCTGAATTAATTTTAACTAAAGCACTGTCCAAATTGTGAAAAGGATTATCATTTCTTTGATAAATAATGCTTAAACCATAAGAAGATGGTACTAATTTACGATTTTCAACGCTTTCAAACTTTTGTTTCGCATCAAAATAATCATATACATCTAAAGATTTAAACCCTTTATCAATAGCACAACCACTCATTATCAAAGTAATAAGTAGAAATCTAGAAATTATTTTAAAATTTATATTCATTTTATACAATATGCAAAAATAACATTCGTTATTAAAATGCGTCATTTTAATAGCGATTTTATTACTTAAGTTGAAACAAAATTAAAAGCTTTTTATTGTTTTTGCTATAGTTTTAAGTTATAATTGTAGCTTTGCAAATTTCGTCCCAAAAATTAATGAGTAGAATTGGAGATAACTTACTATATTACTTGGTATTAAAGCCTTTGTCTTTTTTACCCCTGGGGATTCTTTTCTTTTTTTCTGACATAGTTTTTATCTTAACTTACTATATTGTTAAGTATAGACGTAAGGTTGTCAATCAAAATTTGAAAAACTCTTTTCCAAATAAAACTGAACGCGAGTTAAAAGATATCGAACGTAAATTTTATCACCATTTCACTGATTTTATTTTTGAAAGTATAAAATCTATTAGTATTTCTGAAAAAGATGTTATTAAAAGAACAGCTTTAAAAAATCAAGATTTATTAGATAAATATTATAAACAAGGTAAGAACGTATTAGTAGTTTGTGGGCATTATAACAATTGGGAATTTTATGCTTTAAGTTTACCTAAAAGATTAAAACATACTACCTACTCTCTTTATCAACCTCTGAAGAATAAATTCTTTGATAGAATGTTACTCGGCTCTCGTAGTAGAAATGGGATGAAATTAATTCAAACCAATGATGTTATTTCATTTTTCAGAGAAGAAAATATAAATCCAAAATTAATGGTGATTGTGAATGATCAATCACCAACAAATAAGCATAAAGCCTACTGGAACACTTTTTTAAACCAAAATACAGGTTGGAACATTGGACCAGAAAAATTAGCTAAAAAGTTTGATTATGTAGTACTGTTTGGTCATTCTAAAAAAGTTAAAAGAGGGTCTTATGAAGTGGAGTTTAGTTTAATTACAGAAACTCCAAAATCTACAAATGATGAATTTATTACTGATAAATATTCATCAATATTAGAACGTGTTATTCAAAAGAAACCTGAATTTTGGTTGTGGTCACATAAACGTTGGAAACACAGAAAATAATATCTGTTTCAACTTCTTATTTCAAAAAATTAATTACTTTTTATTTAAAATTATATATCCATCTAACAATCAACAGGTTCTATTTTTTAAAAAAAATTGATCAAAAAAAAACATTTTTTATTGATTTTTTATTTGCAGTTAACTGAAAAGTAGTTATCTTTGCACCTCTTAACGGAGATTTGGTAGCTCAGTTGGTAGAGCATCTCCCTTTTAAGGAGAGGGTCCTGGGTTCGAGCCCCAGCCAGATCACTAAGTGGGTCAAGAGAGCATTATAGCTTTTTTGACCCTTTTTATTTTGCTTCAATTCTCCGCTATACTTAAGAATAAGCGCAAATGCAGGATTGATAGATTGAGTTCGAACCTTGTTTTCTTCAAAAGTGAATCTTTCGGGAAAAATCGAACTCAATAATTCCATTTTGTCCTGTACACTCCCACTCTTATACGATTCGAGAATATTTGAAAGAATATGAACTGATTGAGAAATTTTCTCGCTAAATGATGTTTTATTCTTTTTTAATGTATCAATTTTCGATTGAACATCAAAGATTTGATGCTCTAATAAAGCTTTTAACTCAGAGTAATCTTTAGCTGAAATATCACCATCCAAAAAGTTACCTTGTAAATTCTTAACACGGTTTTTTAACTTGTTATGTTCTTTGGTCAAGTTCCCTTTTTTGTTCGCTATCTGTTTAGGAGTACCTTTTAATTTTGATTCAATAATAGTAGTATACAGTTTATCAACATCTTTACCAACTGATAGATTTTCTAAAAGCAATTCTATTTCAGTATTAGCTTTATCAGCTCTGTATCGTTCAGTTTTACAATGTTCACAATGATAATAAAAGTAACGTTGACCCATTTTTCCACGTGATGCACTTCCTGTTACATGCTTTCCACACTTAGAACAACATAGAATCCCTCTTAATGGTAATTCATCCCTATGTTTAAATGACCTACGTTTTTTTAATTTCTTTATTCTCCCTTGTAGAATAAGTTGAATTTCGTTAAAAATAGATTCTTCTATTATCCCCTCATGTATTGCTTCAATTATTTCTTCGGGTTCGTTTTTGTATGCTTTTACTCGAATTTTACCTACATATGCAGGATTTCTAACCATTCGAGCAAATGAGGTTTTAGCTATTTTTAAACCCTTGCTATTTAATTCTCTCCTTATTTCATCTAAGGGACGATAATTCTTTTTAACTTCATTAAAAGCCCAAACAATTAACTCCCTGTTATCTTCATTAGGAACTATAATAGGTCGGTTATCGCTATCTCTTGTGTTTGTGTATCCTATTGGAGCCATATTAGCCCATCTTCCTAACTTATTTGCTCCGCGCATACCCATTCTAACTTTTTCTGAACGTATATCGTTATCTACTTCGGGTAATGTTAAATAGATGGAAAGCATTATTTTACTTTGCGGAACACTAAAATCAATTGGTTGCGTAATTGCTTGGGGTTCAATTTCCCATTTTTTCATTTTCGCAATCATTTGATAAGCATCTGGTGCGTTCCTAGAGAATCTATCCCATGAAACAAACAGAAAATAATCTATTTTTCTATGATTAGATTTTGCATAAGTTAAAAACTTGTTGAACTCTGGACGATTAAAATTCTTTGCGCTGTGGTCTTCTCTATATAGTATAGCAATTTCAATATCCTGTGCTAAACAATATTTTTCTAATTGTTCTTGCTGAACTCCTAAACTATATCCTCTATCAGCTTGTTCGTCCGTGCTTACTCGTATATATATAACTGCTTTTTTCATTCTCAGTAAAATTTTGATTTTTGGTGATTCCCTCAATTTCTAACTCTGCAATTCTGTATAAGCAGTTGCGAATTTGTTTGACCTGTTGGTCAGTGCAATTCTCGAATTTTTTTCCTAGAATTTTTCTACACTCCGATAAGGATAACATGGAATTATTATTTAAATAAAGCGATTATTTTTCATTCTACAAAACTTTTTATTCTTTTTTTTCGATTCTATATACGCACCCCCTTTGTTTACATTGTAAACAAAGGGGGTGCAAATCAAAATAAAATTTTAGTATGGAATGAATCAATCTAAAAATAATTCTAAATTTCGATTAAATCGAAAATTATTTTATTCACTTTTTTTGATTGTATTACCCTAACTTTTTTTCTTTTTTTTGTGATTTTCATTGTTTGTTAATTTATATTAAGAACTTTTCTTTAATATTATAACGGAGAATAGTAAATTATATAACAACAATTAAATGCCCAATTATCATTTTTTTGGCGGTCACGATAACAAATAAGTATAGTTACCCTTTAGGGTAAAGAGCACTATTAAAAGGGGGCATTTAATTTTTATAGAAGATTGAAAATTACATCAAATAATCAAAAAAGGGTCGTTTGACCCTATCAGAAAGGGTGATTTAACCCTATTTTGCCAAAAGTTTTTTTTTCTAAGTATTATTACTTGGATTAATGAAAATAAACTCCTAACATTGAAATTAATTAACAAAAAACAGAATATAGAAAAAAAATAATTTAACATATCGATTTTAGTGTAATGCTATAATTTTCTACAAGAAAACCACCAATTTTAAAATAATCGAAATTATATGCAAAAACACCCCAGAAATGGGGTGGGCTTGTGTATTCTGATTATTAGGTGCTTGGTGGTACCTCTTGTAGAAATATATCAATGTTCCACCCTTATTTTTTTTTGGTGGAACTCTTAAATAATTCATTTATGATAAGATTTTACCAAATACAATACAAGGAACTTAAACTTCCGCCCTAGTTTTTTAAAAAAAAAGTAAAAAACTATTACTTAATATAAATAAATTATATGGTTTGGGCATATAGTTTAGAAAAGGAAAATTTTAATTAAAGAACATCACGTAAAAAAATAACGTGACTAAAGTTTAATCATAAACAATTTAAACCAAAACTTATGAAAAGAAAATTATCTATTCTATTAAGCACTGTCACATTGTGCCTTAGCTTTAATGGAATTAGCCAGAATATGGCAACGCAAGAATGGAATGCAAGTAGTGGAAGTCAAAATTTTATAGAACCTCCAAAAATAATACTTGATAATAGTCAAAATTCAATATTAACGGGGAGTAATTATAGTAGTGCAGAAGGAAAAAATATAGCAGTTACAAAGGTGGCTCCAAATGGTACCTTAATTTGGGAAAAAGAATATCACATTGGGGCTAATGATGAAGGAATTAAAAGTGCAATTGACCAAAATGATAATGTGTATACACTTGGAAAAATTGAAACGGTAAGTGGATTTAGAACTATTGTCATAAAATATTCACCAGCAGGTGTGTTACTTTGGCAATATACCCTTACTGCTGGAGATATAAATATACCTAATGACCTATTTACAGGTTCAAATGGCTCAATTTACTTTACAGCTGAGTATGAAGTGTCTTCTATATTAAATGTTTTTGTAGGACAATTAAACGACTTGGGTGTACTACAAAATCAATACAATTATACAATTGGTAATAACCATTTGTTGAGTTTACATGAAAGAAGTGGAAAACTATTAATTGGAAGTAATAAAAATGGCGTGAATAACTCCTATTTAACTCAACTTAATTCAAATTTAAGTGAAGAATGGAGAGTAAGTGTTGCTGATGAATTAGTCTATTCAGCTTATGATGCAAATGGAAACATACAGTATTTAACACTAAAAAGTAGCCAAAATAATAAAGGTCATTTATATAAAATTCAGAGCAATACAACAGCTATTTGGGATACAGATTTAGGTTTTGATTGTAAATTTAATGCAAAGGAATCTTTTAAAATAAATGGTAATTTCACTTATGTGATGTCATTACATAATACTGATTCAGAAGTTACCTTAAGAAAAATAAATAATTCTGGTGATATAGAATGGTCAAAACCGTATTATGGAAATAGTACAACGTTTAGTAATCCATGTTTTGCCATTTCAAACAACTCAGTAATTTGTTTAACGAATGAAATAAATGGACAAATTAACTATGTGTTAACTTACAAAATTGGAGAAGATGGTAATTTACAATGGAGACATAAAAAAATAGGTAAATATGCAGGTGGTATTGAATTAAATTCTGATGGAGAAGTGTTAATAGCTTCACAAAAGGAAAATAATGTACTTTACCAAACTGACCTAACAAAACTAAGCCAATATTATGCGCAAGAAATTGCAGATGTGTCTTTAGTAGCATCTGGTAATTTAGCTTATTTTCAATATGTCAATCAAATTAAGAAAATGGATGGCTCTACTATTAAAGATTTAGCATATTATGGATTTGATAATGATGATGGTTATTATTTATTTAACAATAAAATTTCATTTACGCATTTTGTGGGCGACCAAGACACGTTAACATTAGACACCTTAAAAAGATGGGATTTCAAATTTATGGGTGCTAATACAGTTGAACCAACGGGACTTGTTAATGTCGATTATTTTAATAATTACTATTATACAGGTTTAAAACGTGAACGCATAAATGGGTATAAAACGGTTGTTTACCCAAGTTTGTATGAACATATAGATTTAGCAATTGGAGAAAACAGACACGGTATGGTGTTAAACTTTGTAAATCATAACGGTGCCAATGCAAATAACATCAATTTATCTTTAATGGGCGGTGAGCATAGTATTGATGGAACAGGTAATTTACATACCACTATAGATGGTTTTAAGCAAATATTTTAAAGACCAAGGTGTTATCAAATAGATACTGTATTACTAGACACTACACTTATTAACTGTATATATACATTAACTAATAATACATTGTCGTTTAACATGGCAAACCCTATTAATAATACGAATACAATTAGAGTGATTCAGTTAAAAGAAAAAGGACCAACCTTACAAACTAAAAGCCCATCCGACAATTTTAATTGGTGTTCATATATTAGAAAACCGGGTGTTTTCTCTTTTGTAGGTAGTATTGAGAAAATAGACCATGATGATAATAATAACACTTATTATGCAGGTAGTATAAATTCAAACAATAATAATGCTTTTCCAACAAATACAGGCACAGCAGCATTCCCTACCCCAATAGGAGGAGATGATATTACAGTAATGATGTTAACAGATGATATTGAGATAAAATGGGCTACTTATTTTGGAGGAACAGATAGTGATAATACAAAGAGTATATCTGTAAACGGTGCAGGTTCAACCGTATTTGTGGTAGGTACTAGTGCGTCTACTGATTTTCCTGCTTCAAGTACATTTACAGGCTCATATCAAGAAACAGCGATAGGTAATTCATTTATACTAGAGTTAAATCAATTTGGACAACCGTTATGGGCAACCAAATTTGAATTAGAAGGTGACCCTTCCACATGGGGAATTGGTTTAAGAGATTGTCAAGAAATAAATGGCGATTTATATGTAGTAGGTAATAGAATGGGGTTAACGCCAAGTAGTATGCCAAATAATGGTCAGTTTTATCACTCACTAAACGGAACTGGATTTATAGGTATATTTAAAGCAGGCGGTGTCTACTTTCACGGTACAGCTTTTGGTAGTACAGTTGCTAACTCACAAGCGTTAACTGACATTTTTAGTATTGACTATAATGGTAGTGATGCTATTGCTATTACAGGATCAACAAAGGATCATAATTTGCCAACTGTTAATGCACCCGTAGGTAATGATGTGTTTACGTCTGAAAATCCTAATCATACAAATGCTTTTATAGCCAAAATGAGTTTAAATGGAAATTTAGACTTTTCATACTATGTTCATTCAGCAGGATCACCATCAACTTGGGGAGGGCAATTAGCAGACAATAATGCGTATTATAATTCTTTAGGAGATAGAGGGAATGATATTGCGTTTTCACCTGACGGTAGTAGTATTTATATGGTTGGTGAATTGTATGGTGGTAATTTTGCACATCATCCGTCTTCTAATCCTAATGCATACAATCAACCTAACAGATCGATAGTTACCTTAAATCCTGGTCAAAGAAGTAGTGCAGGTTTTATTTTTAAAACCAACTATTCAGGAGCAATTCAGTCAGCCAATTATTTTAGTCCTTCTTCACAAATATTTTGGTATACAACCACATTAAAATTACATCAAATTAGTTTTGACAATACAGGTAATTATTACATTACGGGTAATCAAGGTAAAACCTATTGTGATGCATCTGCAACGCCAGATGAATATAATATTCCTAAACCAATTACTCAGCCTGTTAGTTTTTATCAAAAGATGAAAACAACACACTCAAATTTAACTAGTTCAAATACTACTGCAGCAGGTATTAATTCTAACAGTTTTATTATTGGGTTTAATGCTAGTGACGAATATATATGGTCAACGTATGTAAGTGGATATAGACTTAGTGTCATAAAACCATTAACAATTACTAACAGTAATCACTTATATTTTGGCGGTATTTCTAGTACAATTAATCAATTGGTAGATGATAATTTTCCAAGTGCAACAGATGTTGAAAAAGATGTCTTAAAATTACCGTATTGGGAGTATGATCCAATACCAGGGAATAATCAAGATTGGTTCAATGGACAAGGTGCATTAAATGAATGCGAATTTGCAGGTCGTTTTGATGTAACGGGTATAAATGTAGCAGGACCACTAGTTGGAGTTGGTATACAAGAAAATCCGAACTTACAATTTTCAGTGTATCCTAATCCAAACCAAACTGGTGTGTTACATATTGAGGCGAGCGGATTAAATAAGCTAGAAATTTACAGTTTAGACGGTAAATTAGTGGTAACTTTAACTCAAAACAACTTAACATCTATAAACATAGCTCATTTAGCAAAAGGTGTTTATGTGATTAAAGGATATGACAGAACAGCTGTCTATTCTACTAAATTTATAAAACAATAATATGAAGTATTTAATATATCTATTATTCTTAATTAATACCCCATTGGCGTTTAGCCAATGGGAATTAATTTCACCTAATTTTCCAACAAGTGATGCAAATATGATGTATTGGAGGGATGTTCATTTTATTAATCAAGATACAGGATTTGTTATTGGTGACCCTAATCATGACTCATACTCCGATTTAATAATTAGAACACTTGATGGTGGTCTTAATTGGGATACCACATTTGTAGGGAGTATCGCAGGTGTTGATTATAACAATTCACCCGTTTATACTATTGATTTTCCAAATAATGATTCAGTAGGATATGTGTCTTGTATGATAGAGGTTTTAAAAACGACAGACTACGGTAACACTTGGACAGCACTAGATCCACTAAATCAGTATTTACAATTAGGGGATTGGCGTGCTATGCAGTTTATAAATAAAGACACTGGTTTTGTTAGT
>Ga0256845_1000174_pt1 | contig 59730 bp, 50 predicted proteins | sample RiftiametaG_FD_189101 | JGI IMG/M metagenome (GOLD analysis project Ga0256845, IMG submission 189101) | Tube worm associated microbial communities from hydrothermal vent at the East Pacific Rise, Pacific Ocean - Riftia | ecosystem: Host-associated > Annelida > Integument > Unclassified ...
TAATAAACAATTCAAAATCTACAAGATGATTGTTAACGACAGCTTCTACTATATCAATATTTAGCTCTTGATAATCATGAACCGCTATATTTCTTAATCCAATCATTTTTTTTAAATTACTAGATGTTGCCAAAGAAATAAGACCCGAAGTTTGCATTAGCTGAAAACTATCTCTACTACTCTGAGGAATTCCGAGTTCGTGTTTTTTTACAAAATAATTAGCAATATCAATTGATGCTTCACATGCACGTTGCAGGTTTAAAATAACCGAATCTTGTTTAGTGTAATCATTACAGAAATTTTTTCCTGCCTCTAAATATACTTCTCTAATTCTTTTTAAACATCGATTGATTACAGATAGTTTATTGATTAATACATCATCCATGTTCAATCCTTACAAATTTTTTTATTAAATCTGAACGTTCATCATTCAAATGCTGATACATGGACATAGTTTGCATTTCGAATTTTGATTGGTAATTCTTAACATCAAATAGGCAAATACCTTTATGAATAATCTCATTTCTCAAAACCGTTGATGCAACCAACAAGTCGACTAAGTCAACATCTACATTAAGTTGTTCTGCCATTTTTTGCTGTATTTCCCATCTTTCAATGGAAGGAAGTACCCTAAAATTAAGAACGGCTAAATCGATGTCACTATTCTTAGATGCTTGATTATTTGCATGAGAACCAAACAAATACAAAAGCTCCAAATCAGGTAAGTGGAAATGACATAAAGCCACAAGCTCATGTTTAAACTCATCTTCCAACTCTTGCTCCAACCTTACTTGGTTTTCTATGTTTTCGTTGACATTATGTCTAACTCATCAATTTATAAAATGTGTCCAACTAACTTGTGCTCTATACTTTTCATTTTTCCCGAAATAACTATTAATCGTTTTATCATTCAATTCTAAACCAACATCGAATTGATTATTTCGATCAACTTTCAAATGCCAATTTATCATTATTCGTTTTGTTTTTACTGGTATCAAACTAGAGGTATTTTGATCATCAACAACATTGCTAAGAATTGATTCATTTATATTGAGAGATTGAATTTTTATTTCTACATTCTGATAACGATCAATATTTCCTATAATCCCCAATGTTATCGCTTTCGATTGATTACCATAAGTTGAACCAATTGAGCGTTGCTTGAACCGGTAATCTAATTGATAGTCATTATCTGTATCACTTAGCTCTTTTTGATCGTTATTCGTTGTATCGGCATACTCTAAATAGGTTCGCCATTGAGAGCTGAAAATAGTCTTAAAACTACTAATTCCAAGAATCTGACTGGAGTAATTTTTATAACATTCATCAGTCACACTGGCATATATATTAGTTGGTAAACCTAGTTCAGCTGAAAAAGGAATGCTCCATCTAAAATCCAAGCTTGTAGTTGTTTTTTCAGCAATCGAATTTTTATTAGTATTTTCTACGTCAGCCGATGTAACATCAGCTGATAGTCGCGCAAATCTTAGACTTGTTTCTAACGAACTAATTAATTTAGTTGAAAAACTGACTCCTGAAAAAATTGGTTTTGACTGATACCGCTCTTTTTCCAATTTTGAAACAAAAGCAGAAACATTCCAACGACCTAACCACTGTAGGAATTTATCATCGCTTTGGTTAGTATAATTGCGACTAATAGAAATACCCAATGGCGCTTTTGCATTATTTGATAAAAGGTTAGCACTATCCCAAGATGCCCCCCACCATTTTTCAATATACCCTAAACTGAAAACCCAGTTACCAATGACAGAAGATATGTAAGACCCTTCATAACTAGTCCTTTCGCCATCAGATGGATCGATTAATCGAGTAACTTCGATATTCAAAGCAATATTTTTTTTTACATGACTAGAAGAAGCTCTTAATTCCAAATTTCCTCTTTGCTTATCGCCAAACGATCGTAGTACTGTTTCGCTATTACTTAGAGTAACTTGTATTTGTTTTTTTTTAATGTTGCTAAACGCTTGTCTACTCGCTTTTTTCACTCGCCAAAATATAGATTTATATTCTGAGGGAACATTATTGATATCAATATTATCAATATTTTTTATGATCCCCGACCACATTAATGGATAAGTGGTTATAGGAACAGTAATAATCCCGATATCGACAAGCGTTTCAACATCGGCTCGAAGCGACAATTCTGAGGTCTTGATCCAAGGCTGACTATGACTAATTGCACTCCATCCAAAAGCAAAAATAAAGCAAAATAAAACTAAGTATTTCATCTACGATCTTAAAGGCTTTTGACCGCGGCTGCTCCTAGCGCCATTTGATAAACGATTTGACTTACGTTTGTCCATAAAGTTAAAGACTTAATTCTATCGGTATCTAGTGGTACAACAATTGTATCGCCAGGACTTAACATCTCATTTTGATGACTTAACCAGCCAGTTTGGCTGGGTAGAAAAACACTGCCATCTGCTTTGACTACATAAATTCTATCATCATCCGCTCTAAGAGTTAAACCACCGCTATTTTCCAAATAATCTTCAATCGTCCAACCGTTAGTAAAAATATGAGAGGTCGCATGTTGAACTTCACCAAGTACAGACACTTCCTGCCTATAACCCGGCACTGAAAGAAAGTCACCATCTTTTAACCTAACATCATCCACTAAACCATCCATGATAGGTGACATTTTGATAACAAGCCGACCGAGTGCTTCTGTTTCTGAAAGGGCTTCTAATAAGTCTTCTGAATCTCTTATTGCTCCCCCTTTGCCTGCGGCGGCATCTTCTAATTGACTGGCTGCAATATCCGCACGCATTTGTTCTTGCAATGCTTTTAATTGCTTTTCTTCTAATTCTTTTAAATCATCTCTTGTAAATACAACTCCAGCTAAATAAGCCATTTTTGTAAATCCACCGGCTCGATTTATGACTTGAGATAATGTTTCGCCTCTTTTGAACTCATAGACGCCAGGAAACCTCACTTCCCCCTCTAAAGTAATACTATGATTTTCACGGTAATCAGGTGTAACGTATATAGATAGTTTATCTTTTGGTGTAAGTAAGGTCGCGTTATTGGTTGATAGCTCTTCAAGTAAGTTAACGTTCAAGTGATAAATACTTGCCTCTTCAGTATTAGATGTATCGTGCCGAGTGATTTCGGCATTACCTAAATACGATGCTTCTGCAAGCCCACCCGCTAATAATACTAAATCTCTGACATTCATGTTTTTAGTGTAAGGATATTGCCCTGGATATCGCACATTGCCTGTAATATTAACAAGATGAGCTAACCCACCTTTCATATCTTGATGTTGGAGCTTGTTATTGACTGCTTCTAATATAAATAAACGAGTATCATTATTTTCAAAAGTTAATATTTCATCCATTGGTTTTAAAGTTATGTCACTCGACTTATCGCCGTTTAGCAAAGCCTGCAGATCAAAATGTAAAATTGAATAATTTCTTAATGGCATTTCTTTACGAATAATTAGACCAATTTTTAAGTCTGCATTTTCTACAAAGTCCTTTGCACTCGAGATTAAGTGAGATAATTTTAGTTCTTTTTTCCACTTTACTCGCTTTTCTCTATGGAAAGCACCAGTTAGAGAAACGATGTCATCATATGCATCTAATTTTGTGCTAACTTCAACGACGTCTCCGTTTAATACAAATTCAGACTTAGCTCGCATCTTAGATAAATCAATATCAAGAACCGTCGTGAATCCATTTTTACTTTTTCTGGAAATGCTTGATGAATTAGGGAAAGCATTAGATGAATAACCACCTGCCAGTTTAATAAGGTCTAAAATAGACTGTTTGCCTTTAAGTTCATATATTGCTGGGCGTTTAACTTCACCTTTAATACCCGCAGTTAGACCAACGGGAGGAATGTAAATGACATCTCCCGGCAACAGCCGCGAATCTTTACTTGTATCACCTTGTTGTAACAAAGCATATAGATCTAAAGTCGTGATGACTTTACCTTGTCTTTTTAATTGAATATTTCTAAGTGAGCCAATTTCAGTGATTCCACCGCTGACAAAGATTGCGTTAGTCATAGTAGAAAGAGAACTAACCGTATATGAACCTGGTTTAAATGCCTCACCAAGAACAAAAATACTAATTGAGCGTATTTCACCTAATGAAATAACCGCTCGAACACCTATCATTTGTTCTTTTACTTTTCCTTTTATTAATTCCCTTACATCGTTAAAAGACAAACCTGACACATTGATTGGTCCAAGTTCGGGGAAATTTAATGCGCCATTCCGTCCGACAAGAAGCGAGTAATCTTTATTAACTTTACCTAATAATTGGATTTCTAATGAATCGCCTGGACCCACGACATAATTAACCGGTGTCGGGATATCTGAAGAGGGTGCAAAAGTTGTAGGAACACCCGCAAACAAATCATAGCCATAGGGTTTTAGTTCTTTCTTATCATCTGAGTTTTCAAGTACTTCTGTCTTGATCTCTACCTCACTTTTTTGATCGTTTAACTCAAGCTCCGGTGATTCTTCAATTACACCTCTATCATTAATGTTGTAATCAGCATTTCTAGGTAAAATAATTGCTGCTTTTTCAGTTTTACTATTTGCGTTATCTCCAACAAGTTTTGAGGCGGACGAACATAAGGATTCCAAATCATATCCAGCGGCACTTGCTAGTTGACGTTGTTGAGGTGTTATATTTTCACATCTAGCTTGTATTTGACTTGGATCAATTTGAGCCGATATGACAAATTGACTGAGCAAATAGCCGGCTATTATCAATAGGCTTTTAATTAATTTTGTCTGACGCATAATTTTTGTCTGAGCTCTATTTGTCTGAGCTCTATTTGTCTGAGCTCTATTTGTCTGAGCTCTATTTGTCTGAGCTCTATTTGTCTGAGCTCTATTTGTCTGAGCCTTAAAAGTGTCGTTGTTATTCATGATATTAATCCAAATAAAAATTTTACACGCTACCGCCCTTGAGTTACGGCTCTCAATTAGCCTAGGGCGTACATTTTTAGTTTTTTAATCTTTTTTAACTATTTATACTAATGACTGATTTGTAATCCCAAACACGTCATTAGTCGTTAAGTACTAGTTAAGCCCACAATTATACACGATGGATGTTTTAAGAAATAGAGATAAACAATACAAAGAAAGATGAAAAATGTCTCATTAACATAAAAAAACAGTTTCCAATAATTTTAGAGACTTAATTTCCGTGTAACTGAGATTTTTCAATGGTGATTCTATTCGCTTTGCCTAAAAAATTGAGTAATATAATGGCTCTAAGCTCTCCGTCATCTTTTTGAAAAATCCCCTCTAAGCCTTCAAACGGTCCAGATAAGATCCTAACTTTATCACCATGATTTATTTTGTTTAAAATAACTATTGTTTCCGATTCTTTAGCGTTGATTAGATCCAATACTAGGTTGGTTGGCACTTTTGCAACATTTCCAGAAAATCGAATCCAATCACGTATTCCACGAGTGGAACGCACTTTATGCCAACAAGGATCATTTGACGATATTTGGATAAAAATATAGCCTTTAAAGACAGCCTCTTCGATAATTTGTTTTTTATTGTTGGCTATTTTTTCGATTTTAATCGTTGGGCAAAAGGCATGAATTTCCTGATTTTTTAGGTTTTCAACCGCCCGAAATTCTTGTTTTGCTTTTGTTGCGGCTAAAAACCACTCTTGAACTACTGAGTCTTTTTGTTGGCTTTTAGATTCTGATGTATTCTCCATCTACTTTTCATTCCTTTCAAAGCTATTAACATAGCCCCCTCAAATAGAGTTCGCAAATAAAATTAGGACTTTTCAGATTTGTTTTTACTGATATTTCTTATTTTTTGTCTTTATTATTTTTATTTTGTTGTGCTGCATTTTTATTTTTTAATAACTTAATGACGGCTTCAATTCCTTTCTCAGCATAAAGACGACGAAATTCTAGTTTTTTCATTTTAACGTAACTAACACCCGCTATTAGAACATCGTATAATTTCCAATCCGCATTAATTTTAGCCATTCTAAAGGTAACATTGATAGAGGGTAATATTTCAGGTTCAATCAAAATGGTTAAATACCCTCGACTGCCTTTTTTACTCAGTTTGGTAGATACAAAGGAAAACTGCTGATTATCGTAAAATTTCATCCCTTCACTCACATAGCGGTGCAATGTTTGATTAAAGACCTCTATTAATTCTTTTTGATGATTAACACTAAGAGCTTTCCAAACCTTACTACCAAGTAACGCTTTTAATGTTGAAGTAGAACTCCATAGCGGAAGAATTTGGGAGTTAACAAAAGATTCTAGTTTTAGCTTGTCATTTTTTAAATCACTTTTATGCTCAATTAGTGACTTATTTAGGCTAACTAGCCGATTTTTAAAATATTGATCAAGGGTTGAAGCATTTAGGCTAGGTGACACAATTGAAAGTGTGAGAAATACAAGTAGGAAATTTGAAATTAATTTGAACAAAATAGTGTATAAGGTCGTTTTTAAAGTGTATTTAATTTAAATAGTGCGTAACTTGGTGGACCTAGAAAGACTCGAACTTTCAACCCCCGCCATGTCGAGGCGGTACTCTAACCAATTGAGCTATAGGTCCATTAACAAATTACAGTTTCTTCAGAAGGCGCGAATGATAGCAGATAAGGCGTAAGGTGCAAGGTAATATTACGCGCTTATTTTACACCTTCAATTTTCCTTATCATACCCCATTGGATTGTTGCTTTGCCAACGCCAAGTATCACTAATCATTTCATCTAATCCTAACTCTGCTTGCCAAGATAAGATTTTGTGAGCTTTGGCTGGATCAGCCCAACACTCGGCAATATCACCTGCACGCCGATCAACTACCTGATAAGCGACTGGTTTTTTAGAGCCTTTTTCAAATGCATTAATCATTTCTAATACGGAGTAACCTCTACCGGCGCCTAAATTAAGCGTTGTTACCCCGGTAAAATCAATGATTTTTTGCACTGATTTAACATGTGCATCAGCCAAGTCAACGACATGAATGTAGTCTCGAACCCCGGTTCCATCAACCGTGTCATAGTCATCACCAAAAACTGATAATTTGTCTCGTTTACCAACAGCTACTTGGCTAATAAATGGCATGAGGTTATTAGGTATACCTTGAGGATCTTCACCAATCATACCGCTTTTATGTGCTCCAACAGGATTAAAATAGCGCAATAAAATAATTTGCCAATCTTGATCGGCTATAGATTGATCACGCAAAATCTCTTCAATAAATAATTTAGTACGTCCGTAAGGGTTTGTCGCTGAAATAGGGAAGTCTTCGGTAATTGGTACACTCGCAGGATCACCATAAACAGTGGCAGAAGAGCTAAAGACAATTCGTTTACAGTTATTTGCCTGCATAACTTTCAATAAATTAATAGTACTACCTATATTTTGTTCGTAATAATATAGAGGTATTTCTGCAGACTCTCCAACGGCTTTTAAACCTGCAAAATGGATCACGCTATCAAATTCATGATCGTCAAAAATCTTTGATAACGAATTTATATCCGTTAAATCCACCTTGTAAAAGCGAATAAATTGGTTGGTTAGTTTTTCGACTCGTCTTAGTGATTCTAATGACGAATTACTAAGGTTGTCCACCACAACCACTTCAATGCCCGCTTCCAGTAAAAGCAAGCAGGTATGGCTACCAATGTAACCTGCGCCACCTGTCACCAATATTTTTTGAGCCATTTTCTCACCCTTATTACAACCTGTTCTAAATTTTAGCACCGGTATTGATTCCTTTTATACTCAATAAGACTAAACAACAAATGTTTATCTAATCTTGAGTTTAACAAATTTAAAATGAAAATTTCTCATTAAAAAAATCTAACTCTACACCCACTTTAGAATCAACATTACCTGCCAACAATTTCTCAGCCAAAGGGTTTTCAATCCATTGCTGTATGGCTCGTTTTAATGGTCTAGCTCCAAAAACAGGATCAAAACCTTTTTCAGCAATTGCCGAAAGAGCATCTTGAGTATAGTTAAACTCTATGCCATTTTCTAACAATCGTGATTTCAAGATATCCAGCTGAATCTTGGCAATAGATTTTATATGCTCTTTTTTAAGCGAATGAAAAATGACAGTTTCATCAATTCGATTTAAAAATTCAGGTTTGAAATAATCACCAATGACTGAATTTATTTTATCTTTAATGTCGGTTAAATCACCATCAACTGTCGATTGCATAATCATTTCTGATCCTAAATTCGATGTCATAATGATTACGGTATTTCTGAAGTCAACAGTTCTACCTTGACCATCAGTTAATCTCCCATCTTCAAGTACTTGTAATAAAATATTAAACACATCAGGATGCGCTTTTTCGACTTCATCTAACAAAATGACTGAGTAAGGTTTTCTCCTCACTAGCTCAGTTAAATACCCACCTTCATCATATCCAACATAACCGGGAGGTGCGCCTATTAATCGAGCAACCGAGTGCTTTTCCATAAATTCTGACATATCAATTCGCACCATCGCACTTTCATCATCAAAAAGAAAAGTCGCTAATGCTTTACTCAATTCCGTTTTCCCAACTCCTGTTGGCCCTAAAAATAAGAAGGAACCATTAGGGCGGTTTGGATCTGACAACCCAGCTCTAGAACGTCTTACCGCATTTGACACAGCAGAGACAGCTTCTTCTTGCCCTATTACTCTAGTGTGTAAATGACTCTCTATTTTAAGCAATTTTTCTTTTTCGCCTTCAAGCATTTTATTCACGGGAATGCCCGTCCATTTAGAGACAATTTCTGCAATCTCATCCTCACCCACTTTGTTTCTGAGTAACGTCATATCTTGCATTTCTACCTGACTTGCCATATCCAGCTGCTGCTCAAGTTCAGGTATCCGTCCATATTGCAATTCAGACATTCTAGCAAGATCGCCGGCTCTTTTTGCCGCATCTAAATCAATCCGCGCTCGTTCCAGATCGGACTTTATACTTTGAGTTCCATGCAATGCTGCTTTTTCAGATTTCCAAATTTCATCTAACTCTGCAAAATCCCTCTCCATAATTTCGATGTTGTTTTCTAATTCTAAACGTCGTTTTTTTGAACCACTATCTGATTCTTTTTTTAATGCTTCACGTTGAATTTTTTGTTGAATCAAACGTCTTTCCAATCGATCCATTTCTTCTGGTTTAGAATCAATTTCCATGCGGATATGACTTGCACTTTCATCCATTAAATCAATAGCTTTATCTGGTAACTTTCGATCAGAAATATATCGATGAGATAAAGTCGCAGCAGCAACAATTGCTGGATCGGTAATCTCTACGCCATGATGAACTTCATAACGCTCTTTTAGCCCTCGTAAAATTGCGATAGTATCTTCAACGTTTGGCTCTCCGACCTGAATTTTTTGAAAACGCCGTTCTAACGCAGCATCTTTTTCTACATACTTTCTATATTCATCTAAAGTCGTTGCGCCAACACAATGAAGTTCACCTCTCGCCAATGCGGGTTTTAGCATATTTCCAGCATCCATTGACCCCTCAGACTTACCTGCGCCAACCATTGTGTGTAATTCATCTATGAATAAAATAATTTGTCCTTCTTGCTTAGAAAGATCATTTAATACTGCTTTTAATCGCTCCTCAAATTCACCCCTGAACTTTGCACCCGCAATTAATGCTCCCATATCTAAAGATAAGACTCGCTTACCTTTGATCCCTTCAGGAACTTCATTATTAATAATTCTTTGTGCAAGACCTTCTACAATAGCAGTTTTTCCAACTCCAGGTTCACCAATTAAAACAGGGTTATTTTTTGAGCGACGCTGTAAAACTTGAATGGTTCGTCTAATCTCATCATCCCGTCCGATAACAGGATCAAGTTTTCCTTGTTCTGCTAGCTCGGTTAAGTCGATAGTATATTTATCCAGTGATTGCCTTTGATCTTCAGCATTAGGCTCATCAACTGATTGCCCACCTCTGATTTTTTCTATCGCTTGCTCAACCGACGCAAAATCTGCGTTTAAAGATTGCAGTATATTACCCAAAACCCCCTTATCTTCAATCGCTGCAAGTACAAATAATTCACTCGAAATATATTGATCTTTTTTTTCTTGAGCTAACTTGTCGCAATGATTTAATAGTCTGCCTAAATCATTAGATATATGCACTTCACCAGGAGTACCTTCTACCTGCGCCAAATGGTCAAGAGCCTCAGCAAGTTTAGAACGTAAACTATGTAAATTAATATTGGTTTGAGCCATTAAGTGACGAAGACTTCCACCCTGCTGATTAAGCAACGCAGTCATCATGTGTATAGGCTCAATGAACTGATGGTCTCTGCCGATTGCTAATGATTGAGCATCGGCGATGGCTAGCTGAAATTTGCTAGTAAGTTTATCCATTCGCATTTTATTATGCCTTCAGTGTTATTGACTTGTATTAATAAAATGGGGGGTTATTATTTAAATTCAAGCAATGAAATGAAAACAAATCTGTCTATACTAGCTAACTAAAACTAATTTAACTATTGAATTCAAGAGAGTCATTAGCTTCAATTAACTTTATTCCAAATGATTTTGTTTGATTATTCTAACAATTTCTTCAACATAGACATCTCCTCGTTCAGAATAACTTTTAAGTCCCTCAGCTAATTTAACCCCCTTAATAGCTCTACCTTGTTGACGCAAGTTGGCTCGAATGGCTCGAAGTGAGCTATAGACTCGATTGCTATTCAAGTTTTTCATGTAACTAGTTACTGCATCTTGAATTGAATTAAATTTTTGCACTTCATGTTTTGCATTTTGGTTTCTATTTTTGGGTACTAAACCACACCCCTTGGTAAAACACCATTGACCAAATAAATTATTAGCTTGAGTAGAAAACCGAGAAGTTCCCCAAGCAGATTCATTTGCAGCTTGAGCTAATACCAAAGACTCTGGAAGAATATCGATCCGTTTAGAAAGCTCATCCAATTGCGCTAGTACATTTTCTGATTTCAATCCATAAGATACCCCTAATCGAATAAGTTTTTTTTGCAATGTGTCAGAATGGTAGGAATTGCTCTTTATTTCATCGGAGAGTTTCTTTAATAAAACTTGTTGATACATTATTTTTTGATTTGCTCGCCTTATTTTAGGTTTTAAAAACTCAAAAAAATGTTGTTTTTTTTCTTTTACATTAGTTGTTTTTGAAAAATCCGGAAGTTCAGAACGAGAATTAAACGTTGCATCTTGTGAAAATTCAGTAGGGCTCGGCATTAATTCCCAATCATGTTGTCCCAACAGAATGACTATTAACAGTAGAACCAAACAAGCATTTAGTACATAATTTTTATCATTTATAAATGCTTGGAAAATTATTTCAAAATACGATTTCATTATGTTCCTTCTTATTATATTAGGAAATCAGTCTACACATAGTTACTTAAAAACTAAGATAATTCATCAACGATTAGTTAGGTGTATAGGATACCAATTCAACACAGTTACGACCATTTGATTTAGCTTTGTACAACGCTTTATCGGCTTTATATAAGATACGATTTGCATCGTTCGGATTAGGTGCTGAAACGCATGCAATACCAATACTAATCGCAATTTGACCGATAGGAGAACCATGATGCCATATGTTTTTTTCAATCACTTTTCTTGTCAATTTTTCTGCGGCGTCTTTAGCATCTTCGAGAGATATTCCAGATATTACTATAGCAAACTCCTCACCACCAAAACGTGCCACAAAATCACTTGCTCTTTGAAACTCACTCTCTAGAGTTTTTGCGATTGCTTTTAAGCATACATCACCTTCTAAATGACCATAAGTATCGTTATAAGCTTTAAAATAATCCACATCACAAAATAATACAGCTAAGTTAGACCGCTCTCTCGATGCTCTTCTTACTTCAGACTCTAAAACTTTATCAAAATATCGTCTATTGGCTAAATTGGTTAATCCATCGGTGAAAGCTTGCTCAGATAATCGGCCATGATTTTCACTTAACTTCTGATGAGTAACACGACGATGCTCTTCTTGAGTTCTTCTCGAAAAGGCTTCTGAAATAAGTTTACTTAAGGGTATTATTAGCGCTAAGTCCTCTTTCAGCCATTGGTTGTTCGGGGTCTGGAAATCAAGACTCAACCAACCCATAATTCGATTACTATTACTTGATGTATGGCGTTCTAATGGAAGTATAACAGTGCTTCTTGCGCCAACTTGTGCGTAGTGTTCAGAAAGCCCAAAACATGAAAGATCTGGTGATGTTTGAATCGTTTCTTCTGGTGTTAATAGTAACACATCACCCACAAGTAAAGTAGAAAACTCAATCGCACCGTTTTGAATTTCAATTTTTTTAGAAAACTGTTTGAGGCTAGAATAATCATTTTTTAACCATTCCAAATAAATTTTAGCGCTACTTGATGTTCTATCAAATAAATAAATTGATACACGATCAAGTTTAAAAAAACTGGCTGTTTCAGATATTATAGAGGTTAATTCTGAAGGGAAATCAGCTAATTTAAAATTTATAAAGCGGTACGAATAGTTATGCAAAATATTATTCCACATAGCCTGATATTGTTGTTTTGCTTGCGCACTTTTAACATCACTAAGATCATCAAAGGAAAGTAAATAACGATTTTTTTTTGACTTATTTAAATCAAAATGATGTGATTCAATACAACTTAATTGACAATTAACCGGAATAGTTTTTCCATTTTTTATCGTTAAAACTGTTTCAAATAGTTTTTGATTACCCGTTCCATTATTGCCAATCACATGACAATTTTCGGTAATATCATTGAATTCTTGTTGGAATGATTTTTGTAATGGTTGTGGAATAAATTCAAATACTGACTTCTGGATATTTTCTTGGACAGAAACCCCTAAAACTCTAGAAGCAGAATGACTTATTACATCAACATTTAAGTTTTGATCTAAACTAATTAAATTACCTGGTAAATCAGCAATATTAGCGACTCCAGTTTGCCACATTGATCGCGGTTTTGTCTTTGGCGATGCCATTTCATTTGAGGTGGAATCTGACTCTAAGGAAAGCCTTTCAAAAACATCAACTTTATCGAGATCTTTAGCATTAATTTCTAATCTATTAAAATCTGGTCTTTTAAAATTATCCTGACGACTATGATCACTATTGATACTAGGTCTTGTCAACTCAAACTCTGCTATTTCAGAGTCAGATTTTCCTCTTTGGCTAACGCCCTCGTAAAAATCAACAAGGCGTTCACCTAACTTATCTATTGATTTATTTAGTGGCTTGTCTACTGGTTTAAATTCACTCGTCTTAGACAATTGAGATTTATTTGGTGACTCTCTTGATATTTTTTCTGCTTGGTTATGGTTGCTTAGTCTGTCTAGTAGTGAAGCCAATGATGATAAAATATCTTTATCTTTTACTCGACGACTTAAATAATCACTAGCACCTGCTTTAATTAATTCAACCGCTAATTGATCATCTCCTCTCGTGGCAATGATAACAATTTTAGAATTTGAAGTTTTTTTAAATTTGCGTAATGATGTAATCGGATGAATCTGTTCAAAATTATCACTTAGGAAAATTAAATCACAGTCATAGTGCTTTAAATAATCAAGGGCACTAACCAAACTATTTTTATGATCGACTTGAAAGCCGAATAAAGTCAAATAATCGGCAACAGTTGCCGAAAAATTTGAATCAGGATCGACAACTAAAAGCTTTTGCAAATTTGTATTTTTTAATTGAGGTGATTGGTCTTTCAAAATATGATGATGAGATTGTGGGACATTCTTATTCAAATCAAAATATCGAGCATTCTCACGACCATCTCTGTGTGGAAATTGCGGATCGCCATTGCTAGAAATAACGTCTACGGTTTGACGGAGGTCATGATTTAAACTATTTTGGTTAGAACCATTTTGGCTGACTACACCCATTCCTTGCGATTCTCGCACCTAATCATTCCCCCTACCCATTTACTAATAAATTACGCTGATTAGTGTGAAATAGCAAGTAATTTGTCGTATTTCATATTGGCTTTACCCAGCGTTTTACCCTATTAAATTAGACCTAGTAGGCATTTGGTCATGTCATATTGTTACCTGTTTTTTGAGCTAAATAATGCTAAAAAGTAAATACTGTAAGTTAATCTCTAAAAGGACTATTGATAAACGAAACTAGACGGTATAATCACACTATTGATTTCACGTTTTATTTAAGTTTTATGAACCTTCTTCTTTTAAGCAGTTCCTGTGTTGGAACGACTGATTATTTATCACACGCCATCCCTTTAATTGACGATTTTTTGATTAAACAATCGTCCCCTATTCGTATTATATTTATTCCTTTTGCGGGAGTAACCATTAGTTTTGATGAATATGAAGCTAGAGTACAAAAAGCTTTAATTCCTTTAAATATTGAGCTTGTTTCAATACATCACAAATCCGCTAATGATAACTCTAAACCTCAGGTGAATACTGGCTCTGTTTTGCTTAATAAGCAGAGAGAACAAATAAAGAATGCTGATTGTATACTTGTTGGAGGTGGTAACACTTTTTCGTTACTTAATGAGCTTTATAGTTTAGAGTTACTAAGCATTATTCACGATGAAGTTAAAGCAGGTAAACCTTATATTGGTTGGAGTGCAGGTTCCAATATCGCTGGTGCATCCATTAAAACCACAAACGACATGCCTATTGTTGAACCTCCCTCCTTTGATGCTTTAAACCTATTGCCTTGTCAACTAAATCCACACTATATTGAAGTAAATCCGTCTAGTCATAACGGAGAAACTCGGCAACAGAGAATCGAAGAATTTTTAACGCTGAACCCTAGTTCTAAAGTGATGGCTATCCCCGAAGGCACCGCATTAATTTGCAATGGCGAAAGTATTTATTACACGGACGGTGACCAAAAGAAAGCGTTAGCTTACTTATTTACATCGAAAGGAAAACTACCAATTTCTACCAACCGTGATATTAGCGACTTAATAAAAAATTCTTCTATATTAACGGGTTAAGCTATGCAGTTTAAAAACGACAAGATTTATAATGTAACAAGAGAAAACTCTCCCTTCAAATTTAATAAACAAGTTGCCTCAGTCTTCCCCGATATGATTGGTCGCTCAGTTCCAGGTTATCTAGTAGTCATTAAAATGATCGAACAACTTTCTACCCTTTACATTAAAGACAAAACTAATTGTTATGATTTAGGCTGCTCGTTAGGTGAGGCTACACTTGCAATAGACAAAGGTGTACGTGCATCAGATGTCAGTATTTTAAGTATTGATAATTCAATCGCAATGCTTGACCAATGCCAACTTCATTTAGATTGTTATAAGCATAACGCCTCAATAAACCTAAAACATGAAGATATTTGCTCTACAAAAATAGAAAATGCCAGTATGGTTGTATTAAATTACACTTTACAGTTTATCCCAATAGAAACACGCAAAACACTCATTAAAACAATTTTTGATGGAATGAATGAAGGAGCGATATTACTAATTTCAGATAAAATCAGTTTTACAGATCAATCCATTAATCAACTCTTTATCGATCTTCATCATCAATTTAAGAAAGACAATGGTTATAGTGAACTTGAAATTAGCCAAAAACGAAATGCCTTAGAAAATGTTTTGATACCTGAAACCATAGAATCACATATCATACGATTAGCTAATTCGGGATTCAAACATGTTAACTGTTGGCAGCAGCACTTAAACTTTGCCTCAATTATTGCGATTAAATAAAAATATGATTCAATTTACACAGTTTCAAGAGGATATAGAAAATTCAAAAGTTTCTAATTGGCATACGCATTTTATAAATTCCCTAAAGGCTCGTTATACAAATTATACGCATGGAGATGTTCAAGAATGGCAAGAGTTGATTGAATCACTCCCTGAATTTGAAAGTACGACAGCTAATTTAAGCTCGCAGATACAAGTGAATTTAAAAAATAACCTCCCTCTTTCTGAGATCCAGTCGAAGGATCTAATAAATAAATTAAAACAACTTCATCCCTGGAGAAAAGGTCCTTACAAGCTGTTTGATATTCATATCGATACAGAATGGCGTTCAGATTGGAAATGGGATCGTATTAAATCTCATATCTCTCCACTAAAAGGTAAAACAGTTCTCGATGTCGGTTGTGGTAATGGGTACCACTGCTGGAGGATGTTAGGCGAAGGTGCGCAGTTTGTACTAGGAGTTGATCCATCACAAAAATTTTTAGCTCAATTTAATATCATGCAAAAATATATCGCTAAAAACAATTGTCATTTACTACCGCTAGGCATAGAAGATATGCCTAGCGGTAGTAAAAACTGTGGGTTTGATAGCGTATTTTGTATGGGGGTTTTATACCATCGCAAATCCCCAATTGAGATGTTGTACCAATTAAAAGAGTTATTGTTAAGTGGTGGAGAATTAATACTGGAAACCTTAGTCATAACGGGTAACAAAGAACAAGTATTAGTCCCGTCGGGACGTTATGCACAAATGAGGAATGTTTGGTTTATCCCTTCTGTAGAGTCATTGTCTTTATGGCTGACTAAATGCGGTTTTAAAGATGTTAGATGCATCAATGTAGAGAAAACGTCGAGCAAAGAGCAAAGAGCAACGGACTGGATGACATTCCACTCTTTAAAAGATTTTTTGATGCCAAATAATGAAAATCTAACGATTGAAGGATACCCAGCTCCAGTAAGAGCAACTTTGGTTGCAAAAAAGCCATAGATTTTCATAGCATGCAAATTTTATATGTGAATATTACCAAATGATTGAAAAAAATTTAACTTTTTTTCAATCCTGTCTATACTCCACTTTAACTGTGCTATTTTTTTAACGTTTGTGAATTTATCGATTATAACTGGTTGTTTTTTGTACAATTTGTAAAGCTAAAGTTGAAATTCTGTAGCATAAAATAGAATAAGATTAAACACTCCAAATGCCCGAAAATGCTACTGTTAAGCCTATATTTGATTAAAACGTGAACAGGTTCCTTCAATCTTTTTGAGTAAAAAGATATTATGCTGTAGACAAAGCGAAGGGGAATTTATTGTTCAGGATGAATTGTTTATCTGAGGTATCCGAAAATGCATCTGACAACACATGAAATACCAGTACACAACTTGCAAATTGGCATGTATGTGTCTCGTTTGGACGTTCCTTGGGTACAAACACCTTTTCCTATTCAAGGTTTTCATATTAGTAAGCAAGAGCAGCTTGAACAACTATCGGTTTATTGCACAAAAGTTTATGTTGATCAGTTTCTTAGTAAAATAGATGTTCAGTCACAATTAACCCTCACGCCAATCAAACCAAGTAAGGTTAATAAGCTTGACCCTAAGATAAAGCGTTTAATGACAGAAAAAGCTCGCTTTAAACCTACGGTTGAGCATTACGAAAATAGCGCTAAACTTAAAAAAGAAGTCATTCAAGTCGGTGAATTATTTTCACAGGTGAGCGGTAAAATATCTGTAATTTTTAGAGACATGATGCAAAATGGTTACGTAAATATTACTGGAATCAGAGCCGCCTCTTCAGAAATGGTTAAAAGTATCGTCAGAAATCCTGATGCTCTAGCATGGTTATGCCGTGTCAATACTGAAAACAAGGCATTACATGAACAGGCTGTTAGAAGCGCTATTTGGGGAATTATTTTTGGTCGCCATCTAGGTTTATCTAAACATGATTTAAGAGATATAGGTACTGCACTCTTACTTGCTCCAATCGGCAAGTGCAAACTTCCAAGAGAATTACTTTTTGGTGAATTAACCACTGAAGAAACAGCTATGTACCAAGAGCACGTCGCTTTAACACTAGAAGAAACTGAAAAAATATTTTCCACTAGTCACCAAGTTAACTACATACTTTCTAGCTATTGTGAAAGAAATAATGGTAAAGGTTACCCAAGAAACCTAATAGGAAATAGAATTCCATTTTTGGCTAGAGTTTGTGGTTTAGTTCAATACTATGAAGAGCTAATCAACCCTTTACCTGGTAAAGAAGCGTTAACGCCAGTTGAGGCTATTTCTAATTTATATAACGAACGCGGAAATAGCTTTCAAACAGAATTAGTAGAATCATTTATACAAGCTATTGGAATTTATCCAACAGGTAGCTTAGTGAAATTAACGAATAATGCGATTGGAATTGTTATGGAACAACCCTCTAATGCTCGTTTAAGACCTAAAGTGGTTATTGTTAAAGACAGCATGAATACAACTCTCACCAAACCAAAGGTAATCAACTTAATTGATAATCCAACCGATCGATTTGGAATGCCTTTACAAATCGAAAAAAGTTTGAGAAGTTCGAGTGTTGATATTGATGCTAGAGAGCTACACGAAAGATTATTTTCTAAAAATAAATGGTTATCTTTCCTAAAAGCGTCATAAAAATCATCTCTTAAAATTTAATAAACAAAGCCTTTACCTTTTTAACACTTAGATTTTAGTTTATTCATTTTTTACATTGTCTATAAAGTCATTCATTTGCTTTGATAAAATATCAAGAGGGATCGAGCCATTCGCCAATATCGCATCGTGAAAATGACGAATATCGAACTTCACACCCAATTCTAATTCGGCTTTCTTACGTAGTTCCAATATTTTAAGTTCACCTATTTTATAGCTCAAAGCTTGTCCAGGCCAGCTAATATAACGATCAACTTCAGTGGTGATATTATGGATCGATAATGCAGAGTTTTCTGACAACAGTTTGATCGCCTGCTCTCTTGACCAACCCATCGCGTGAATGCCCGTGTCTATGACTAATCTAGCGGCACGCCACATTTCATAGCTTAATCGACCAAAATCACTATAAGGATCTTTATAAAAGCCCGCCTCAAGTCCTAATTTTTCACAATAAAGCGCCCAACCCTCACCAAACGCAGAAATATAAGAATATCGTCTGAAATTTGGTAAATTACTTAGTTCTTGGTTAAGAGCCCCTTGCAAATGGTGTCCTGGAACCGCTTCATGTAAGGTTAAACTTTCTAAAACATAGAGTGGTCTTTTATCCAAAGCATAAGTATTCACCCAATAAGTACCCGGTCTATCGCTATCTAATGGAGCAGATATATAACGCCCAGTTGTATACTTAGGTGCAATTGCCTCAGGAACAGGCTCAACCGTATAAGGCTGCCTCGGCAATTTGGTGAAAAATTTAGGCAATTGACCATCCATTTTTTTTGCGATATAAGATGCCTCCTTCAATAATTCTTCTGGCGTTTTAGCATAAAATTGCGACGATTCTCTTAAAAATTTTAAAAAAGTTTTAAAATCACCCCTAAATTTTACCTGTTTAATGATTTCATCCATTTCCCCTCTTATCCTTTCGACTTCCTTTATACCAAGCGTATGAATCTGCTTCGCTGTCATATTGGTAGTGGTATAATGAGCAATTTTCGATTGATAGTATTTGGCTCCATTGGGAAAGTCATAAGCACCTAATAATTTTTTTGTGTTTGGTATATATTGTTGTTCAAAATATTCAGCTAAGGATTGGTAAGCAGGGAGTAACGTTTTACCGATAACTTTTTTAGCTCGTTTTTTGAGCTTTGTAGTGTCTCTATCAGAAAATTGCTTCGGCAACTTATTAAATGGCTGCCAAAACTCTGATTCTTCAATTTTTTTGTTGCCAGTTTGGTGAATAACCTCAGCAAAACCTTTCATGACAACCTCTGGCATTGAATATCCCCTTTTAAGCCCAGCATTCATATTAATGATATTTTGATTAAAAAATTGAGGGATATTTTCGAGTCTATCAAGATAGTGGTAGTAACTATTGAGATCAGTGAATTTAGTTTGCTTAGGTAACCAAGACATACTGGTATGAAAACCAGAGTCGGCCAAAAAAGGTATTTCATAGGTCTTAAATTCAATTTGGCTAATATTATAACGGATCTGCTTTTCAAAAATGTCATAGTTAATTTTATTTTCAGCTGTCAGTTTTTTATAGGGGATTGATTTTAATGTAGTTAAAAAGACTTGATTATTTTTTAACCTTACTAAATAAGCTTTTTTGGATACGTCGATTAACGCTGAAGGTTTGCTCATGTCACCATAAGAGTTAGCCAAAACAGGATTGTCGTTTAATCGGTTTTGCCACTCTTTTTTAAACAATTCCGTTAGCTTTTCATCATAATCAAGTGTTTCACTCGCTTGACTCATTGAGAAGACGATTACAAAACAAAAGATACAAAAACTTAATAATAGTTTTAGCGAACTAAACTGTTTTTTTTGATTATTAATGGTCAAATTCATTCTTAACCCTGATAGTTTCATTCTTACTTAATAGTTACATAGATTAAAATTGCTTTCCACCCTGACCGTGTTTATACTTTCCTTTTATTTCGAATAATAGTATCCCTATAAAGACATCTTTTACAAGGATTTGATGGAGTATCCTAGATGACACAAGAGCATCAATCTACAGATGTTTATCATTTATCTAATTTACCAAAAAATCAACTTTGGTTTTGGATAGGACAAAACCTAGAACCCGATACTCCTTTTTTCAATATGCCAATGGCTTTGACGATTCAAGGAGAAGTTGATCCCGTACGATTTGCTCACGCATTCCAACAAGTTGTTAATAAAGCTGACGCATTAAGAACTATTATAAAACTCAATAATGGCGTTCCCCAACGAGTCGTTTTGGATAAACTAGACTATCAGGTCAAATTTTTGGACTTTAGTAATAATCCCGATCCCCAAAAGACATTTGATGAATGGGCGACACTGCGTTGTAAAGAAATATTTAATTTAGAAAAAAAACTCTTTGACTCTGTTTTAGTAAAACTAAGTGATAATCAAGTCATGTGGTATTGGTGTCAGCATCACCTTATTTGTGATGGCTGGTCTACCGCTTTAGTTTATCGGTATGTATCTGAATTTTATGAAAAGAGTTTTAATGAAAATATAGAAGAATTACCAAACTTTCCATCTTTTGAAGGATATGCGGATAGAGAGCAAGAATATAGAGAATCCAAACCTCATCAACATTCTAAGGAATACTGGGAAAAGGTACTTTCTGAGCCATTAGATACCCTTAATTTTTATGGACGCACTGCTCGTGATCATGGCGTCAATAAAGCCATTAGAATGACTCGAGATTTAGGCGTCGATAGAACTAATGCGATTAAAGCGCTTTGTAAGCAAAAACCTTTTAAATCCTTGTCCCCTCATCTATCGATTTTTCAATTAATTTCAACTTGTTTACTTGCTTATCTCTATAGAATAACCGGCAATGAAGACTTAGCGCTTGGTACGTTATATCATAATAGAGCCACGCCTGATGACAAAAATACCGTTGGCTTTTTTATGGAAACTGCACCATTAAGAGTCAATGCGACCGCAAAAGACACCTTCGAATCACTCTATAAGAAAACAAAACGTACTAGTATGGAAGTGATGCGTCACTATCGCTACGCACCAGGTAATCCTATGAATAATAGGGCCTATGATGTCGCTATCAATTATAACAATGCTTCATATCCAGCTTTTGCAGGCATGCCTATGTCATTGCATTGGCTACATACTGGAGCATGGTATTCACATGAACCATTAGCGATTCAAATCCATGATTTTGATGCTACAGGTACTTTTACAATTGCGTTTGATTTTAATGTGGGCGTATTTGATGAAGAAACTAGAGAAAGAGCGATTGAGCATTTCTTTAAATGTATTGATGCCATTATTGAAGATCCGGCAGGATCAATTACTAACTTTAATATTTTAACCGACAAAGAAAACGAGTTACTCAATGGCACATATAGGGCTCAGCAAGGGTTTGAGTTACCCAATGTATGCTTACATCAATTATTTGAAAAACAAGCAGTATTAACACCTGATAATATCGCCGTTTACAACCAAGATGTGAGTTACAGTTACAAAGAGTTATTGAGCCGAATCAAAAAACTTTCAGCCTATTTAAAGCTGAAAGGCGTTCAAATAGATGCTCCTGTTGGATTATCTATGAGTAAACATCCAGATATGATTGTTGCGATGTTAGCCATACTAAAAGCCGGTGGTGGTTACGTTCCGCTTGACCCAGCTTATCCAAACGATCGACTAGATTACATGATCAAAGATTCTGGAATTCAATTTTTATTAACACAACAGAAAATATTAGAAGATTTACCAGAGAATCAATGCTCTATCATTTTACTAGATTCTGATTGGAGTGAAATTAACGAAACCTATTTAAACTCAAGTCAATTATCAGAACATCCTGAACCAAGTCAGACCAAATTAAACCCTAGCAACCTTGCTTATGTCATCTACACTTCAGGCTCAACTGGAGATGCCAAAGGTGTAATGATTGAGCATAAATCAATCGTTAATTATACCATCGCAGCAAAAGATGCCTTTGGTTTTTGTGAACAAGACAAAGTGCTACAATTTGCATCTATTAGTTTCGATACGGCTGGAGAGGAGATTTACCCCACATTGATAAGCGGAGGTACTCTTTGCCTCGCTGACAATTCCATGGTTGGAAGTGCTAAAGAATTTTTGAAAGCTTGTGAACGAGAAAAAATCACTTTCTTAGATTTACCCACTGCATTTTGGCATCAAATTACTGCTTCAATTATTGAAGATAACCTAACATTACCCGCCTCTATTCGTAATGTCATTATTGGTGGTGAAAGAGCGCAACCTCAAGCAGTTGCTAACTGGATTGAAAGCGTTAAGTCCACTAATACAGAAGATTTAGAGAAGTCTAACGCCAAACTAATAAACACCTATGGTCCAACCGAATGTACGATCGTTAGTAGTTATTGTGATTTAAATACAGACAATACTAATAGAGATCAAGAAGCGCCGATTGGTTTACCTGTCAAAAACCTATATGCCTATGTGTTAGATAAAAATATGCAACCCGTTGCTTTAGGAGTTACCGGAGAACTTCATATGGGCGGAGTGGGATTAGCTAGAGGTTATCTCGGAAAGCCAGAAATGACCAAAGAGAAATTCATTCCTGATCCTTTCGCCACAGCTAATGAAGACAATGTGCCTCTTAGTAAACTATATAAAACCGGTGATTTGGTTCGGTTTAGAGAAGATGGATTATTAGAGTATCGAGACAGAGCTGACGATCAAGTAAAAATTCGTGGTTTTCGGATTGAAGTCGGTGAAGTTGAAAGTGCATTGCTGAAGATTGAAGAAATTGAACAAGGTATAATCAATGTCTATGAAGATCAAAACAAAAATAAACAGCTAATCGCTTATTATGTTCCGTTTGCCGACACTAATTTAAATTCCGCAGTAATTCGTTCTTCACTTAAACAATCTTTACCTGATTATATGCTACCGCAGCATTATATCGAGTTAGATGAAATCCCAATGACAGCCAATGGTAAAGTCAATCGTAAAGCCTTGCCTGAGCCTAATATGGAAGACAACCAAAATGAACGTGATATTATTCCACTTGAAAGTGATGCACAAATTAAAATTGCTAAAATATGGTTAACGTTACCAAATATAAACCAAGTAGGTTTGTATGATAACTTCTTTGATATTGGTGGTGATTCCTTATTGATGATGCAAGTTATTTCAGGTTTAGAACGAGAAATTCAATTTAAGTCCACACCAAGAATGTTAGTTTCTTTAAACTTAGCACAACTTGCCAAGGAATTGGAAGTTCAACATCCTGAATTAAAGTACGAAGAAAGCAAACCATTTGATAAAAAGCAAGTAACGCTAACAGATAAAGAAAATTCAATTCCTTTTTTCATCAAATCTCTAAATAAAAATTTATTTGCTTATTATCATGCTTCAACAAATCACACTTCGACAAAAGAACGAGCCATTCTTCTATGTTATCCGACAGGTCAAGAGTACTTACGAATTTTTAGGTGTTTTAAATTATTGACTAAACGATTAACTGATTTAGGATTTCACGTTTTACGCTTTGATTATTTTGGTACTGGAGATTCTGATGGCGATGCGAAAGACTGTAATCTAAGTTTTTGGATTCAAAATATTAGCGATGCCATTGAACAATTAAAAGACAAATCAGGACTCAATAAGATTTCTATTTTAGGTTTACGGTTAGGTGCTAACCTGGCCACACAAGCATCTGCAAATAGAAAAGATATCGATACCATCATTAACTGGGATCCCATTTTTGATGGTAAATCAAACCTTTTAAATCTAAAAAATATGCACTCTGAAATGTTAATGGATAAAGATAGATTTTATATTAAACGAGATTCAAGTGAGTGTGATAAAAGTGAGTTAATTGGTTTTAATTATTCTGAACAACTACTTGCAGATATTCATAATATAAAAACAAGTGATTGGTCAAGAAAAACACCAAATAAACAGCACTTTATATTTTCAAATAATGAACAACATTATAATGATGGAGCAGATAAATATTCTGAAGATACCTTTAACACCTTTGATACGTCTATATCTTGGACAGATACCGATCAAATTGAGACATCTATCGCACCACAAACAATTATTTCCCATATTTGTAAAGAGCTTTTAAAATGAACGAAAAAATAATTCAATTTGGTGATAGTCAAAATCTAATTGGGATCTTATCTTTACCTGAATTGATTCAACAAGATAAACCTATTTTTATTTTTGTGAATTCTGGCTTGTTACATCGTGTGGGACCTTTTCGAATTTATGTAGCAACGGCTCGTGAACTCGCCAATCAGAAATTTGCATCATTGAGAATGGACTTATCAGGTAAAGGGGATAGTTTAGCCAAACAAAATAGTTTAAGTCTAAAAGAAAACACTAATCAAGATATTATAGATGCGATGGATTATTTGCAAGAAAGTACAGGTGTCTCGCAATTTGTAGTTTGTGGCATTTGTACCGGCGCCGATAATGCTTATGAAATAGCCTTTAATGATGAACGTGTTAAAGGTGTTATCCCAATCGATGGCTATGCTTATCCCACAACAAAATTTCACCTTAAAAAATTCTGTTTACGCTTAACCAATTTTAGTAGTTGGAAAAATTTGACAGCCAATTTATTACCTTTTATTTTCTTAATGCCATTTCTCTTTAGAACTAATAAAAGAAATGTCAAAATATCTCGACTTAAAAAATTAGATGTGACTATGAATTATAAAATGATTTTTCTAGAAAAATCTGTATTTGAAAACCATCTATCACAAGCGCTCAATAAAGGCTCTAGATTCTTAATCATTTTCACTGGTGGATGGTATATGTTTTATAACTACAAACGTCAATTTGAAAAAGCACTTGGAGATATCTTTTCAGAAGATAAAATTACAGTAGAACACAATCAAAAAAGCGATCATACTTTTACTCTTCAAAAAGACAAAGAATGGTTAATTTCTACCATTGTGACTTGGGCAAAAAATAATTTTTAGTGGATTCCCGTTTGTAATAACTTAACAAAATTACACGGTTTAAATTGACCATCCAATTGCTCTTTTATTATTTTTATCCAAGCTGTTTTACAAGCACCTGTTGAGCCAGGTAAAGAAAAGATAACCGTATTATTGGCAAGTCCACCAAGCGCCCGACTCTGAATAGTCGAACTACCTATTTCAGAAAATGAAATCGAACGAAATAACTCACCAAAACCTTCCATCTGCTTATCAAACAATGGTGTTATGGCTTCAGGCGTAGAGTCCCTTCCATAGAACCCCGTTCCGCCTGTAATAATCACCGCTTGTACCGAATCACTAGCAATCCATTGAGATAAACAAGCTCTTATCCGATAAATGTCATCAATAACTATTTCGTGCTTAGCTAATTCGTGTCCAGCACTTTCTATTTGTTCAACTAGATAAGCACCTGATTTATCGGTTTCAAAATTACGTGTATCGGAAACTGTCAAAATGGCAATTTTTAACGCCTTAATTGATTCATTTAAAGTGGGCATCATTTATCTGGCTCTTTTTGAATTTCAAGTGGTTAAATTCGTTAACTCTGTAAATCAGCTATCTATATTGGATAGTGTATTGTTAATTCACCATGAAGTAAAAACTATTCTTTTACCTGATGCTAATATAGAGCAATTGAATGACACAAATCAATTTACGCTAACTTATTTTACCTTCGATAAAATCCGGTCAAGATTATTTGCAAATGATTGGCGGTCAGCTTGATTTAGTGGAGATGGTCCTCCCGTGTGTTCACCACTAGCACGCATAGTATCCAAAAAATCTCTAATATTTAGCCGTGAACGAATATTGTCAGACGTATGTAACTCACCTCTTGGACTCAATACTACAGCGCCTTTTTCTATGACTTCAGCAGCTAATGGAATATCACTGGTAATCACTAGATCGTCTTTTTTCACTAATCTTACTATCTCATCATCAGCCACATCAAAACCAGACGATACTTGCATCATCGAAATATAGGGGGAATTTGGTTTTGAAATAGATTGATTCGCAACAAGTGTTAATTGCATTTTAGTGCGAACTGCCGCTTTAAAAAGTATCTCTTTTATAACGACCGGACAAGCATCTGCATCGACCCATATTTTCATTATTAATTATTGACCTAATTATTCAAAGCAAATATTTCAACTTGCCTCCAAACTCGAATCAAATTGCCCGATAGAATTTTTTCAATATCTTGTTCGCTATATCCTCGGTCAAGTAGACCTTGAATTAAATTAGGGTAACTACTCACATCTTTTAGACCTATTGGTAAACTATCTCCGACGCCATCATAATCTGAGCCGACACCTACATGATCGATACTAGTTAATTTCACAACATGATCAAAGTGGTCTAAAACATCGCTGGTTGTAGCATATTCAAACGGCATTTTCGCTCGGTAGTTTTTTGTGAATTCTTTCACTTCATCACTGGATTGCTCAACACTATTTATTTTCATATAAGCTGAACGAGCCGTTTTAAATATATTATTATTTTCAATCGATTTTTGAGAAATAAAAGTAGAGCCAAAATTGATTTGAATAATGCCACCATTTTTTGCCAGCAACTTAATCATTTCATCACTCATATTTCTTTCAAATCCGGGTGTGAAATGTCGAGCAGAAGAATGCGAAGCAATCACCGGCACTTTACTAATTCTCATAACCTGATAAAAAGCATCATCAGAAATATGAGAAACATCGACCATAATTCCAATATTATTCATTTCCGTTACTAAGTTCTTACCAAAATCAGTTAAACCTTTTGCTGGCCTATTCTCATCATAAGATGAATCAGAAATGTGATTCGCTTTAGAATGAGTTAGAGTAATATAACGAATGCCACGATTATAAAAATGAGTTAGGTTTTCTAGTTTTCCTTCAATTGGTGAACCATTTTCCATACCCATAGGTAATGAAATCAAACCATTAGCAAAATTCTTTTCCATTTGTTCTGTCGTATGCGCCAACGCATATTTTTTTGGCGATTTATTGACAATCACTTCAACCATATCAATTAATTTATCAGCAAGCTCTTTGCTACCACCTGTTTTTTCTAACTCTGCTGGAATGTAAATGGACATAAACGGCGCGTCTAAACCACCAGTAACGGCTCGTGGATAATCAAAGTCGCCACTTTCAGTTGCAACACTCACATCTTCATATTGATGCTCTAATCTATAAGGAACATCTATATGGGTATCTGTAATCAAATATTTCTTTGATAATTCAATAGCTTTACTACTTGCTAAATTTTTATTTGAAGCTTCTTTGACTGTCTTTTCATTTTTCAGCTCAGAGGCTTTCTCCATTTTTTTCTCAATAGTGCTAGCGTCATCTTTACTTACTTCTTTTTGGCAAGCAGATAATACAAAAATAACCAATACAGAAATAGCACTTCTTTTAATGTTATTAAGATTAATATTTAAGCGAGTTAAGTTTTTTTTCATTAGATGTTCTCCTTTACATTTTTTATTTAATTTAGATTTCTATAAAAACATAGATATCAGAATATTAATATTGTTTTCTTGTTAATTTTTTTGCTCGCGCTTTATTTCTACGCGACTTTTCTTGTAGCTCTTTGGTGACTTTTACTTTCTTATCTTTAAACGGGTTAATACTTTCTTTTAGTTCAAATTTTATTGGTGTACCTACAATTTTTAAAGCTTCTCTAAAAGCTTTTTCTAAATAACGAACATACGATTTTGGTAGAGATTTAGTTTGGTTGCCATGTATAACAATTCTTGGAGGATTATGCCCACCAGGATGCGCATAACGAAGTTTTGCTTTAAAGCGTCCTTTTGCAGGAGGCTGATGTTTAGATACAACTAGTTCCAAAATACGAGTTAGTTTAGATGCCGACATTTTAACTTTAGCACCAGCATAAGCTTCATCGACAGCGTCCCATAAATGTCCAACATTAGTTCCATGAAGTGCCGATATAAATTTCATTCTTGCAAATTCTGCAAAATATAATTTTCGTGTGATTGATTCTTTAACATCAAGCCGTTTGTCTTCTGGCATATTATCCCATTTATTTACCGCTAGAACTAATGAGCGACCGGCATCAATTGCAAATCCAAGTAAGCTCAAATCTTGATCCGTGATCCCTTCACGCGCATCAAATATCATGATCACAACATTAGCATCATTGATGGCTTGAAGTGTTTTTAATACCGAAAATTTTTCAACCGTTTCTTTTACTTTTCCTCGACGTCTAACTCCCGCTGTATCTATCAAAGTATATTGTTTTTCACGGCGCTCCATTTCAATATAGATCGAATCTCTAGTGGTGCCAGGAAGATCATAAACAACCACTCTGTCTTCACCTAACATTCGATTGACTAGCGTTGACTTTCCTACATTAGGTCTACCAATAATAGCAAGTTTAAGCCCTTTTTTATCTTGCTCACTATCATCAAAACTTTCATCACTTGTTTGGCTAATTTTATCTTCAACCGCAGGAAATATAACTGATTCAATTAATTTAGAAACACCTCGCCCATGAGACGCCGCCACGGCAGAAACTGAATCAAAACCTAATGAATAAAATTCTGTTAAAACTATATTTTCATCTAGACCATCTACTTTATTAACAACAAGATGAATCTCTCGATTTTCTGAACGCAACTGTTGAGCAAAAGATTCATCAACAGTCGTTAATCCTTCCCTAGCATTAACAATAAATAATGTAATATCCGCTTCTCGAACAGCTTGCATAGATTGATCCGCCATAAGACCATCCACACCGACTTCGCCACCAGTAATTCCGCCAGTATCAATAATAATGAAAGGTTGTTCATTTAAAGTTGCATGACCATATTGACGATCACGCGTTAGACCAGGAAGATCCGCTACAAGCGCGTCTCGTGTTCGTGTAAAACGATTAAATAGAGTAGATTTGCCAACATTAGGTCTGCCGACAAGAGCGATAACAGGTAACATAACTTATAAATGTGCTCTTTTGATTCTTTATTATTTACTTTGTGTTACAGCAGATAGAGTGCCATCACGCGATAATAAAATAATTTTATCTTCGATCACTAATGGTGTTGCTGCTATTCCTGAAGAATCAATTTCTTCACGACTAACAATCTTTCCATCACTCGAATTTATCCAGTGTAAATAACCTTCAAAATCACTAACTATCGCCCATTTCTTGTAAACGGCAGGCGCTGTTAATTGGCGTCTGTACAGATCTTTTTGTGTCCATAAAATCACACCATTGGTTCGGTTCAACGCACTAAAGTGACTGTTTTCATGAGTCGCAAATAATAGTAAATCTCCAACAGCCATATCTTGAAAAGTTGAAAGTTCTCTTTGCCAATTAACTTCGCCACTTCTCATTTCAAGGCTAGCTAAATTACCATTGAATGACCCAATAAATATTGATGACCCAACGAGTAATGGCTGTATATCAACATCAACTAAACGCTGAATTTCTGAACTTCCAATAGGTGTAGCAATTTTCTTTTCCCATGCCAGTTGCCCATTTGCTAAAATAAACACTGATAACTTTCCGTTCGCAAAGCCTGCAATAACAGCACCTCCAGCGATAATTGGTGCTGAATTACCACGAAGAGTTAACGCCGGTAAAGTTTCATCATAAAACCATTTTTGCGTTCCATCATTTGCATCAAAAGCATATATTTTGCCATCAACCGTTCTTACCACTACATAACCATCACCAATAGCTGGACTAGAGATAATCTCACTGGATACTTGCGCTCGCCATTTTTCATTTCCGGTTTCCGCATCAAGCACTAAAACTTCGCCTTGATTGGTTCCTAATGCAACTAGATTACTACCAACGGCAGGTCCACCGGAAATAGCTAATTCAAAATCTTTTTGCCAAATATACTTACCATTACTTGGTTCAATAGCACTCACTTTTCCAGAATGATCAGCAACATATAGTTTCTTGTATGCATAAACAGGATTTAAATGTAATGCCCTATCACCAATTCCATCACCAATACTGGTCGACCAAAGCGTTTTGGTCTCAAACTCATTTTCTATATCAAGTAGAGGGTTTGGCTCATAAATATCTATTTCATCATCACAACCGACAAGGAAAACTAAAGTAAGGAGTAAAAATGACAACAACTTCATTATTCAGTTTCTCCTTTAGTTTTTTCTGGATCATTTTCTTCTGAACCCTCTCCTTCCAAACGACTTCCTTCCGAATTATTTTTATCTAAAACCGTTTCATCGCTATCGGCAGAGATTTCAGATGTAGGATCTGTATTATCAACAGCTTCATCTAAATCAAAGGTTGGCGCTTGTAACGAAGCAATTTTCATTTTTAAAGTTGGGTGATTAGCTGTTAATTTACCAGCATTGTTTGCTGCTTGATAAGCCTCTAAAGCTTCAGTTTCTTTACCTAATGATAAAAGTGCATCGCCTTTAACCATGTTCGCCATTTCAGCAAAACCAGATTTTTTTGCAAAATCAAGGTAACTCATTGCTTTTTCTGCTTTATTTTGTGCTATTAAAACTCTCGCCATTCTAATCTTAGCGATTGATGATAAATTACTGCTAGCGTGATTATCTAAAACCCATTCTAATTCTATTACAGCTTTATCAAGTTGGTTATCTTTTACTGCCTGTTTAGCTAATTGAAAAGCCGACAATATTGCATAACTTGAATCAGGGAATCCATCTTTTACACTTTGACTCGAACGACTCACTTCTTCATTTTTCTCAGTATCTAAAGCTTTAGTCACTATTAAAAATGAATCGGATGCTTTAGTTTGTGTAATGATTTGCTCTTCATTCCAGTACTTCCAACCAGCAAAACCGGATAAACCTAAAACAGCGCCAACAATCAGAGGTGTACCGTTATCTTTCCACCACTCTTTGAGTTGTTCGACTTGTTGCTCTTCTGTTTGATATGACACTTTTTAAAACTCCTAATAATAGATATTGTTTCACCACGGAGACACAGAGGTCACGGAGATCGTTATATATTTGTTATATTTACTTGGGCTCACTAGGCTTCAATCAAATCCAATATTATTGACTTGAGTTCAACTAATGATACAGATATTTGTTCTTTTTTTTCTCTTAAATATTTTATTGCAATTTGACTTTTATCTAATTCATCTTCACCTAAAATCAGTGCCACTCGAGCACCTGACTTATCAGCTTTCTTTAATTGTTTTTTAAAGTTGCCGCCGCCGCAATTTAATTGCAGCTTTAAATTTGGATATTCATTTCTTAATTCTTCAGCTAAAACTAACCCTGCATTTTCTGCCGATCCACCTAAAGTGCACAAATAGACATCTATTTTAGTATAAAGTTTATCTTCTAATTCACTTTGCTGACTCAATAACAAAATTATACGTTCTAATCCCATTGCAAAACCAAAACCTGGAGTAGGTTGACCTCCTAATTGCTCAACTAAGCCATCATACCGACCGCCTGCACAAATAGTCCCTTGAGATCCTAATTCAGTCGTTACCCATTCAAAAACCGTGCGGTTGTAATAATCCAATCCTCTTACTAATTTTGGATTAATGACATATTCTATGTTTAGCATTTTCAATTTATTACAAAGGCTTTCAAAATGGCTTTGAGATTCTTTATCCAAATGTTCCAATAATTTAGGTGCGCTATCAATCACCTCTTTCATTGCTGAGTTTTTACTATCGAGTATTCGTAACGGATTACTAGTCAGTCTACGCTTACTATCTTCATCTAATTCATTCAAATGCTGATTAAAATACTCTACTAATTTTACTTTATAAGCTTCACGAGCAATATTACTACCTAACGAGTTAATTTGTAATTCTACATTGCTTAAACCAATTTTTTTCCAAAGCCTTGCACTAAGTGCAATAACTTCTGTATCAATATCAGCACCTTCAAGACCAAAAGTTTCAACGCCAAATTGATAAAATTGTCGATAACGACCTTTTTGAGGTCTTTCACGTCGAAACATTGGCCCCATATACCACAAACGCTGTTGTTGGTTATAAAGCAGTCCATTTTGTATTCCAGCTCGCACACAGGATGCGGTTCCTTCAGGACGTAATGTTAGACTCTCATTGCCTTTATCAACAAAGGTATACATTTCTTTTTCGACAATATCAGTCACTTCACCAATAGAGCGGCAAAAAAGTTCTGTTTTTTCAACCATTGGCATTCTGATTTCTGAGTAGCCATAGCTTTCTGTCACATCTCGTAAACAGCTCTCTAGATACTGCCATACGGGCGTTTCAGAAGGAAGGCAATCATTCATGCCTTTAACAGATTGAAAATGTTTACTCAAATTAGAACCTTAAAGAACCAAAAGAAGTGGTTAAAATGACATATTAAAAATCGAACGCGCAATTATAACGGAAAGTAAATACCCGTGCTAGGTTAAATTTGCTACTCTATAGCGCTATTTCAGGGAGTAACTAGGAATTTATAAAATGTCAGATCCAATTCAACATTTAACTAATTCGATAATCATGGTTCGACCGGTTGATTTTGGCTATAACGCACAAACTGGTCAAGATAACGAGTTTCAACATAAACCTAAGAATATCGACCAAACTCAAATTCAAAAACAAGCATTGTTAGAGTTTGATTTATGCGTTGAAACCTTAAATCGAGCTAATCTAGAAACACTCATTCTAGAAAAGAACCATACTCAAAAGCTGCTACCAGACGCGGTATTCCCTAACAATTGGTTTTCAACAAGACACAATGGAAAATTAATCATCTATCCCATGAAAACAGCAAACCGGCAAGATGAGGTGCAAATAGATCCATTGAAAGAGTTGCTACAAAATTATCAATACAAAGTTAAGTCTGTTTTAGATTACAGAGACATTTTAGAACAAAGCGAAATATTAGAAGGTACAGGTTCATTAATTTTTCATCATCCTAGCCAATACTTATTTGCGGCTATTTCCGAAAGATGTCACCGATCCTCGATAGAAAAATTTGCAGAAGCATTTAATTACCAATTAACTCATTTCAATACACTAAGCTCCAATGGAAGCCCGATTTATCATACCAATGTTTTGATGACCTGCGGAGAAGATTTTTCAATTTTAACTAAGAATATCATAGAGAAAAATGATGTTAATAGAGTTATGCAATCGATAGAAAATTGCGTTTCAGACATCATAATAATTAATGAATCTCAAATGGCTGAAAGTTTTTGTGGCAATATTTTACAACTGAAAGATAGAGATAGTGAGCCTGTTATTGCACTTTCAGCTAGAGCCTATAAAGGATTTAAACCTCAACAGATAAAGCTGTTGGAAAAACACGGAAGTTTAGTCGTTTGTGATATAAGTACCATTGAATATGTTGGTGGAGGTAGCCTTAGATGTATGTTAGCTGAGAACTTCATAGCTAAAAAATAACCTAACGGTTATTGAAGAAATACAAAGCAAAAGCTTCATTAGGGGGCTATATTAATATAAATAGCTAATACAAACACTAAAACAAATAAGTGCAAAAACACCCAATACTAAATGGCTACAAAATAAACCATGAAATTGGTGTCGGCGGTATGGCTCGTGTCTTTGATGCGACCCAAATATCTCTTAATCGCCCTGTGGCTATCAAATTTCTCAGTTCTGAACTCTACGCCCATTCCGAAGCTCGAGAGTTATTTGAAAAAGAGTCACTTATAATTGCTCAACTCAACCACCCCAATATCGTCCATGTGATTGACAAAGGAGTCTCTGAGGAATCAATTCCCTATTTTGTGATGGAGAAAATTGAAGGGATTGATTTAGATGAATTAATTAGTGGTGCACAAGTTCCTTTTGAAAAGAAAATGGATATTGCCATTCAATCTTGCAAAGGTCTCGATTATGCTCACAAAACAGGCATCATTCATCGGGATATCAAGCCTGCAAATATCATCATTAGCCAACATGGTGTCGCTAAAGTACTCGATTTTGGAATTGCTTTAGCTGAAGAAAAAGACGATTCTAAATTGAAAGATTTGTCTTCATCTAATGAGCAAACTTCCATCATTGGATCTCAAGGATTTATTGCGCCGGAGCAACTTAATGATTATGCGCAAGCAACCATTATTAGTGATATTTATTCATTTGGTGTTCTTTTACAAAAATTATTTTGTAGCACTCCAAACTCAGCAGACAAACAAAATGATAAAGCCGAAACATTTTCCCAACAGTTCAAAAAACTTCCTACAGAATTGCAAACACTCATTAGCGAATGCGTTAATCCTGAACCTACCAAAAGATATCAATCGCTAACAGATGTGCGTAATAAACTGCTAGAAATATCACAAGGTAGCCATATTACAAAAAGCAAACTAGAACAGGCCAGTGAGGATACAAAAGATTTAAGTAATCAGTTTAAGCTACTAGATATTCTGGCAAACAAACAACACAAACGAGTTTACTTATTTCAAAAGAAAAGTAATTCGCAGTTACTGCTGATCAAAAAAAGAAGAATTCAAGATATTAATATAAAAGTAACAAAACTAATTAATAGTTTAAAGCATCCAAACATTGCGAGAATATATGCCACGGCCACTAGTGGAGAACATAATATCGTGGTCAGTGAATATCTTTCTGGTGGCTCTTTGACTAGTAGACTTATCTCTCCAATGCCTTTAGAACTAGTATTAAACTTAAGTACACAAATTTGCTCTGCACTAACCTTTGCTCATAATAATAAATTTTTACATACTCGACTCACACCGAGTAACGTATTATTTGTAAATAATACGAACATTAAACTAACTGATTTTTCACTTAACAATGAAAGTAAATCGAAAAATAGTGAACTCGGTGATTATTTGCCTCCAGGCAAACAGGCGATCTCGGAGAGGTATGATTTATATTCATTGGGAGCTATCATTTACCACATGCTTTACGGTGCGCCAATAAATTCTAAAAAATTAGAACGCAAAGAAAAAACACCCTTTCGTTTAGAAAGATTGATCGATAGTTTAATTGCAATCGATCCGATTAACAGACCAAAAAATTCTCAAGAAGTATTAAATATTCTTAAAAAAATTAATGAGGTTGATAAAAAATACAGACAGGCTAGTCGTTTGAGTACAGAAGAATTAGATATAGATGATGAGCAAGATAACCGTGAGGTAACGAAAAATAATAAGGCTAAACCAAAACAGTTAAACACAAACCAAATAGTTCAACAAAAATGGCTCATTACTGCTTTAGCAATATCATTTAGCATCATTATTTTATTAACCATTAAGATCTTTGTATAGTTAGCACAAGATAATTAATTTATTGAGTTAACCAAACAGTTGTTGCAACAATAGCGATTATAGCTATAGTTGAAAAAATAACTCTAAAATTATTTTTTGTCGGTCTAAAGTAATTTTTTGGCTGAGTTCCAGAAGATTGAAATTTGAATAGAATTCCACCGACAGTAACCTCATCTTCATCAGATAAAACAGCTCGGATCTGCATTCGACCGTTGATCATTAAACCGTCAGAAGCACCGTTATTAACAATTTCCCACTCCGTATCCGTTTGATTAAGATAAACATGCCGTGCAGAAACGCTTTGTTCACTAGTTGATAAATGATGCCCCAGTAATTTACTTAAATGATTTTTTGCATTGATTATTTCGTGGACTTTACCTTTTGAGTTCTCATCAATATCATGCAAGTAGACTGTCTGTGAAGCTAGTCGAATGGTTGCTTGGGTACTAGTGATCGATTTTTTTATTTTATTGATTATTTCTTTCTTTTCTCTAATGATCGTTTTTGGCCTCGCTTGTTTTTGTGTTTCAGGACCAATAACAGAAAATGAAAACTCATCTAGTCTCAACTCATCATTATTTCTTAATTCACTTTTTTTAACTCGCTCATCATTCACAAAAGTACCATTTGAAGATTTAAGATCCTCAACAAATAACCCCTCTTTTTTAACACTTAATTTTGCATGGATTCTTGAAATATAATCAAATGGAATGAGGATACTTGCTTCGTCATCACGGCCAATGGTATTTCCGTCATTGATTTGATAGAAACGTCCCATCAATGGTTTGGTATTGGCTTTTAACATCCACCCCGAAATAGCGGAGCGAATAACTGTTTTGCTAGATTCCGCAGATTGTGGTGGAGGGCTTCTTTCTTTCAGAGGATCAATAAGCTCTATTTCATCAATACCTACTCGAATGACATCCCAAGCATCCACCACCTGGCTTTTCAAAACAGGTAAACCATTTACAAATATAGTTGGTGTGCTACTGACAACATTTAATGTTATTTGTGAATGTTCAATGATTAACTGGCAATCAATTCCTTTTGCATTAGGATCTTCAATCAAAATATCACATGGCATTTCGCTTGATATTTTAAGCGTCGACTCAACCAACCACATAGCAGGTTTACGTCTATCTTTGAATTGAATTTTAAGCATTAACTAACATATTCCTTTTCTATAACACTAATTTTATTTTGTCTTGTCGAACAAGTGCCTATTATCAATCAAAGGTATAAATTCAGCAAGGTCAAAATTAGCTAAGAAGCTCCCGCAATAACCATCAATATTTGCCCACAAAACCATGCCATATAGGTTCCCAACGCATATCCTAACACCGCTAATAATACCCCAACTGGTGCTAACGAAGGATGGAATGCCGATGCAACCACGGGGGCAGATGCAGCTCCACCCACATTCGCTTGGCTACCAACTGCGAGGAAGAAAATTGGAGCTTTTATTAATTTAGCAACGACTAACATTAAAATTGCATGAACCAAAATCCATATTGCTCCAATAACAAATAACCAAGGGCTTTTAATTATGGCTGAAATATCCATATGTAGTCCGATAGTAGCAACCAGTATGTAAATAAACACGGAACCTAGTTTTGATGCACCAGCAGCCTCAAAATTACGAAGTTTAGTAGTGGAAAAAATCAAACCTAAAGTAGTAACGGTAACAATCAACCAGAAGAATTTACTGGTCAATGAGTACTCTTTAGCTGCTGGCCAATGTTCACTTATATAGGGTGCTAACGTATCTGCGACAATATGCCCAAAAGCCGTTGCGCCAAAAGCAATTGCAATCATCAACATTAAATCATTAAGATTAGGGTTTCTTTCATTCTCTTTATTAAATTTTTCAACCGTTAGTTTTAAATCTTCGATTGCACTGGTATCTGCTCCAGATTTAGCATCGAGTTCTTTTGATCTAGCGGCCATATACAATAAGACGGCCATCCAGATATTCGCCATAATCACATCAACGGCAATCATGCTTGAAAATATTCCACCCGAAACTTCATAAATTTCTTTCATTGCAGCTTGATTAGCACCTCCGCCAATCCAACTTCCGGCAACCGTTGTCATTCCTCGCCAAACATCACCTGCAACAACATCAGGATTAATAACTGACATCACCAGTAGGGCAATGGGACCACCAATAACAATCCCAACGGTTCCCGTTAAAAACATGATCAGAGCTTTTGAGCCAAGTGCTCTAATCTTTTTAAAATCAATACTAAGCGTCAATAATATAAGGCTGGCAACAAAAAGCGAGAAGCAACATAATAGAGATCAGCACCAATTGAGCCAATGGTTGTATCTGAAGGATCTTTTGACGCTCTGCACTCAGCTAATACTTTAGCACCACCATCTACCGCACCATTTAATATATCGGTGCAAGCATAATCAAAAGGGACTATGTGGAAGGTGTGTAAAAGAGATGGTATAAAATAGCAAAGTAAAAGTGCCGGTACCACTTTATAAAACTTTTTAAAATAAGGCTTATCGCTATCGCTGGAATAAAAAACAAACCCTAAAATAAGCGTCAAAAGACCAAATGCTACTGCATTATTATCGACTAAATAAGTAATTGGCTCTGACATATTTATCCTCAAGCATTTGATTTAACGGCAGTAAATCTTAATTAGAGGTTAAAGATACCAGTCAGGAAGGTAAAAATACAGTAACTTTTATTAAATGAGAGAACTCAAGGAAAATTGAACAACTAAAGCAGAGTTATATCTTAGACAACCAATGAATTAAACGCCTTTCAAATATTGTAACTTTCAAATTTTATAAAACGGGGATGAGTGATGCTTCGACTAATCGAGAAATCTTTGCCGATGATTTAGTTTGTTGAGCCTGTAGAATTAATTCTTTAGATAGTTGAGGAGCTAAAGATTCAATAAATGCAAAAATAAATTCTCTAAAATAAAGGTTACGATCGAAAACAACATTAACTAAAGATTTGGGAAATAAGTTTTCAATTGAAATGCAGACTAAATCTTCATCTAAATGTTCTTCATAAGCCATATCAGCAATAATCCCTACACCAAGCCCCATACGCACATAGGACTTGATTATTTCACAATCGGTTGCAGAAAAAACAATTTCAGGCGAGAAACCATTTTCTTTAAACGTCTGTTCAATTCGATTGGTTTTTCCTCCAGAACTAGTGTGAGTCAACAAAGGGTATTGAGCTAGTAGTTCAAAGGATATCTCTTCAGTTTTCGCTAATGGATGATTTCTAGGTACTATGATGCTTCGATTCCAATAAAAACAAGGCAATTGAATTTTATCTTTAAAAATTTCTTCTCCGGCATGAACTAATGCCAAATCTAATTTTCCATCATCGAGCTCTCGGTCAAGATTTTCACCTTCACCTTGGTAAATATGCATAGTGACATTTGAGTACTTTTGTCGATATGAATCGACAATATCAGGTAAAAAATAGCGTGAAAAAGTATGTGATGCGGCTAAATTTAACCTCCCCTCCTTTTGATTAACATGACTAGCCGCGATATTTTGAATACTACGGACTTGCTTGAGCATATTCTCTGCGATTGGCAAAATCTCACGACCAGCTGGTGTGATATTAGTAAGATGTTTACCACTTCGAACAAATATTTCCACGCCAAGCTCATCTTCTAATAACCTAATCTGTTTACTAATACCCGGTTGTGAAGTAAATAAAATTTCAGCGGTTGCTGAGACATTAAGTTGATTGCGTGCGACCTCAAAAATATATTTGATTTGCTGAAGTTTCATCCATTTTCCATGAGTTTTATCCCTAAACGTCAATCAAATAATCGGTTTTTCATACCTTTTTAGACTCAGGGAAACATTTTTAAATCATTTTTTTTGTATAAACATTATTAAGCATAGACCCTTTTTTACACTTAACAAGCTTGGTTTGGTCTTTTATTTTCGCAAATAAGCGCTTTTTTCGGTTTTATCTAATGACTTTTCAAATAACAACTATACTTTTATTAACTCAAACAGATACTTATTAATAATTGCAGTATTTTTTTAAATACAAGCATCAAACGGAATAGGGAAATTAATATACCGCAATGTTCACGTTAGCCAACAAAAATACCCTAATTATTGAAGACTTTACTGAGTTTGCCCGCTCAGTAAAAACAATGCTTTACTCGTTAGGTAATCAATCCGTAGAAATTGTTAGTAATGCTGAAGATGCAATCGAAACATGCCGAACAAAAAAATTTGATATTCTTCTTTCAGACTATAATTTAGGTGAACGCAAAGACGGTCAACAATTATTAGAAGAGTTAATGGCTTTCGATTTACTTTCTCCAAACTGTATTTTTATAATGTTAACGGCCGAAAATACTTCAGCAATGGTGATGGGAGCTATAGAGCAACAACCTGATAACTATATAGCTAAACCCTTTACAGCCGCATTATTAGAATCTCGAATAACCAAAGCCATAGAGAAAAAGGAGTCGCTAAGTACCATAACTCGGAACATGCGCAAAAAAAACTGGTCTGAAGCCGTTAACCAATGCCGTTTAACTGCCAGCGAAAAGCCAAAATATAGAATGTCTTGTCTTCGTTCTGAGTTTAAATGTCTAAAAATACAAAATAAACTCGACGATGCATTAAACCTTTCCCTTAAAATTATTGCTGATAGAGAAGTTCCTTGGGCGCTTCAAGCGGTCGGCGAAATCTATTTTTTACAAAAAAAATATGACAAGGCTATCAGTGTCTTTAAGAATATGACAAACAAATACCCGATGAATTTAGACGCCTATGACTGGCTAGCAAAAACACAACAGGCTTTAGGTCAAAATATTGATGCACAAGAGACTATAAATATTGCTATAAACAAAGCACCAAAAGTAGTTAAACGACAAAAATCGCTTGGCACAATTGCGGAAAAAAATAAAGATTTCATTACAATGAGTAGAGCATTTAGACAAGCTATTTACCAAGGGAAATACTCAGCATTCTCCAGTCCTGATGAATACCTGAAACTCACCTACGGTTTAAAAAATCAAATCACTCATGAAAATAAAGATACGAATAACAATAAACTGATTTCTGAAGCTGAGCAAACTTTCAAACAGTTAAAAAGTAAATTTAAAAATGATACGGGAACTGTTATTAGGGGTAATGTGGCTCATGCAGCATTTAGTAAAACAATCGACAATCAAGAAGATGTGGACAAATATAGCCAATGCGCAAAAGAAATTTTTAATAGCTTCGAAGGTGTTTTATCACCTCAAGTTAGCTTAGAAATATCCAAAAATCTCAAGGAAATAGAAGAGAATGAATTCGCTGAGCTCATAATCAATGAAACTATTCAACAAAATCTAGATGATAAAGAATTTATTGAACAAATCTCAAAATTCACTCAAGATAAGAATCTAATACAAAAATGTAAACATACAGCTCAGCAAAATGAAAAAGGAATTTCCTGTTTTAAAAAAAACGAATTCAATATGGCTATAGAATATTTTGAGAAAGCATTAACAACATCACCAAAAAATATCAACATTGCACTAAATTATGCACAGGCACTATTGAAGCTTTCACAAAACACTAAAAACAAAGTGGACTCATTAAACTTAGCCAGCAATAAACTTCTTGAACTCAATCGAATAGATATTTCTGATAGTCGTTATGCTCGCTATTCAGAACTCAATCGACTCACTCAATTAATGCTAAGCAAGTCTGCATAAAGGTTAATAATATGTCTACAAAACCTAACCATGATTATTTTAGTTTAGTCCTAGCATCAACAGTGCATGATATGAAAAATTCACTGGCTATGCTCGGGCAATCCCTCAACCATATTTTAAATGAAAAAGATGAAAGTACATTAAGTATTAAATCTAGAAAAAATGTAGGCATTGTTCAATATGAGTCTAATCGAGTTAACAACTCATTAATGCAACTTCTTGCACTTTATAAACTAGAAAATGAACAATTACCGTTCACTCCAAATTATCATAACCTGTTTGAATTTATTGAAGAACAGACAATCATATTAACTCAGTTGTTAGAAGCAAAAAATATTAATTGTGAGATTTGTGTTGATGAATCTCTTGATGCATTTTTTGATGCTAACTTATTAGCAATAGTGATAGAGAACATTTTGGGTAATGCTATACGCTACTCCAAGTCAAAAATAGTCATTAACTGCAAAAATGATGACCATTTAGTCATTCAAATCAACGATGATGGAGCGGGCTACCCAGAAAAAATGATCGACTTAGAAGGTGGCTACATGCTCGGTATTAATCAATCTACAGGTAGCACCGGTTTAGGTTTGTTTTTTGCAGAACAAATCGCATCCATGCATGAAAACAAATCTGACATAGGCTATATAGTGTTAAAAAATGGTGGCGACTTAGATGGTGGATTATTTGAAATTCACATTCCCTAATTAAAACGAAAAAATCGACTGTGTAAATAATTTAAATTGTGTTTGTGAATCCCATCCAAAGATTTAGAGTGAACTTAATACTCAATGATTCAATATAATAAAATAAAAATATTATTAATTGAAGACTTCGCGGACTATGCAAGTGCAGTTATTGCTATGGTTACCGCTATGGGATGCAATCATATTGACCATGTTAGCTCAGCTGAATCGGCTATACAGAAGTGTAGAGAGATTACTTATGATTTAATTTTATCCGATTACAATCTTGGTGAAGGGAAAGATGGACAACAAGTATTTGAGGAATTGCGGCACTTTAAAATAATACCCGATGATACTTGTTTTATCATGATCACCGCGGAGAAAACGGCTTCAATGGTTATGGCTGCATTAGAATCTAGACCCGACTCTTATCTCGCTAAGCCATTCAATCGCCAACTTTTAAAATCTCGCATTGATAAATCTTTAGCAAAAAAAGAAAAATTCAAACCTATCAAAAAGGCAATAAATCAGAAAAAATGGTCAAAAGCTTCCGAACTTTATCAAGATCTTTGCAAAGAGGCATCACTTTACCGAAAAGATTTAAAGAAAATAAATTTAATCATATTAAGAAATACACAAACTATTCAAGAATGCCAAAATTATTTAGAAAGTGAATTGGATGAAAGAGTCACACCTTGGGCGCTTACAGAGCTAGGCAAAATTCATTATTCATTAAAAAATTATAATAAATCCGAACAAATATATAAGCGGATGTTAATAGAATTTCCATATGCTCTTGAAGGTTATGACTGGTTAGCAAAAATCCAAATAATATTGAATAAGCCAACAGAAGCACAACAAACCATTGAGAAAGCGATTAAACGTTCCCCAAAACTGATTAAACGCCAAAAAAGGTTAGGCGAATTAGCAGAAAAAAATGGTGATAATTTTGCTATGATGCAAGCGTATCGACAAGTGGTAAAACAAGGTAAATATTCTATTTTTTCTCATGCCGATGAATATGTAAAACTGACAAAGTCTCTTGGAATTAGGTTAAAGACTATTCGTAAAGAAGGGCGCGACAAGTTAATTAGAGAAGCTAAAACAGTTTTTTCTCAATTACAATCAAAATTTTCTAAATCGTCTAGCGTACAATTTAGAGGCGCTGTTGCACATGCTGATTTCAGCGCTATAGTTGATGACAGAGAAAATGTATTAAAACAAGTTGAAATTGCTAGTAATGAATTTGAAAATCTCGACGAAAATATAGGATCGAATGAATGTATTGAAATTGCAACGAGCCTTCAACATTTAGGTTTTTCTGAATTAGCTGAAAGTGTTCTAGAAGATGGTGTTGAACAATACTTTGAGCAAAAAACTTTTATCAATCAAGTGAAAAAAATTACAAAAAATAAGAATCTAATTACTAATGCATTAAAAGTTAATACAATCAATAACCGTGCAGTAAAATACTTCAAAGAAAAAAAGTATGTCCGCTCTTTAGATGAGTTTTTACTTGCTGTTAATATAGCACCTAACAATATCAATATTGCACTAAATCGAGCACAGGCACTTCTTAAAAAATACCAACAATCTAAAAAAGACTCAGATTTACTACATCAGGCTGAACAAGTATTATCCAATATTGATAGACTATCTTCCGATGATATTCGCTACAAACGTTATTTAGAACTATTACGATTATCTCAACTGATGCTACAAAATACACATATTTAAACTATACTACTTTCAGCACTGGATTTTACCTTTGCTGCTTATAACCCTACTTAACAAATACTTAGCTATTTACCCGGAACATATGGATACATTCAGCTTACTTATGGTAATTTTCGCATTTCTCGTAGGAGCGGTGATCTTTATCGTTAGTATTCAACGGAAAGAGCAAAAAAAAGCTGCACAATTTCACCAAATTTCAAAATACAAATATAGAGCTAATGAATCAGCTAACGTACTAAGTAATTTTGCAAAAACTCCAATCGGTGAAGAAACACGTAAAATTTTGCTTCAAGTCATTCAAAAAAACTTGATGCTTGCGATTAAAATCCAACCTCAAGATAAATATGTAAAAGAGCGCTTACCTGCAGTCGAACAACAACTTTCCAATACAGTAACTAAAGTTGATTCAGTTCAACTTACGCTTCCAACCGATTCACAACAATTACATAATTTATTAAACAGCCTAGCTAAACTAAGTAGCTATATCATAAAAATAAGCAAAATAAATAAATTAGACTTATCTCTTACAAATACCTCAATTGCAAAAATATCATCCTTGGTAACCGAAGTGAAATTGTCAGCTTACATTCAACAAATAGAAAAAGGGTTATCGATAAAAAATTATGACTTTGCAGTCAAAAGATTAGTGACAACAAAACAATTAATTAAAGGACTAAAAAATAAAAATAAGCGAATTGTCGCTCTTAATGAAAGATTACTTAAACTTGAACAACTGGTAAAATTATCCGTACAAAAAGCAAAAAAACTACAGAAAAACCAACAGATAAAACAACAAAAAATAGCTAGTGATAGATCGAAAAACGATGAGATAAGTGGTGTATTTGGAGAAAAAAAGAAGTGGTGAGCCAAATTAATTTAAGATGCTATTTTATAGATTATTTAGCTAACACCTTAGAAATATCAGTATAATAGTGTTCATTATTTACCGATATTTCCGCTAGACTTTTATGCGCCATAATAACTGAGTCTAAAACTTCTTTTTCACCAACGTCAACAGTTGCTAACTCTACAAAATTTAAATCATGATCAGTAGTTAACTCAGTTTTATTATGCTGATTCGTCATTATATGGAACACTTGGTCAAAACATACACGGCGTAATATATGTGCTAACTCGCCTTTTTTTACAAAAATAACTGGCTGTCTTTCCGTCGCCTTTTTAAACTCAATCGAAATTTTAGCTAAAAGCCCAAGCGCTGTGCTATCTAACATTTCGGCATTTTCCAGATTAATTGCAATCTCTGTAACATGGGCTGGTGATTGAAATAATTGGTCGATATAAGCTTCTAATCCAGAACAATCAGAATAACGAACCACTCCAATAAAATTTATATACTCAACATCATCCAAACGAGCAGTTAAAATTCGACCTTTCATTACAAATCTTCCTTTTCAACAATAAAAACAGTGATGTCATCTGGTGGATTGTTATCTTGTAATTGTTTTACTGGTTTCATCAACATAGGGATATTGATAGGATTATTTTTAGCAAACTTCATTAAAAAAGACTCTCCCGCAGGTTCTGAATCTGTAGGAATTAGTTCTAACCATCCATCAGAGACCATTAGAAGTTTAAAACCTTTCTTAATATTTAGTTCATTGCTTTTAAATGTTGCCCAATCGAATAACCCTAAAGGAAAACCATCATCTTTTAACAACTCGACTAAATCCCCACAAATCAATGCTGGTGCAGGGTATTGACCTGCAACACTATAATTAAGCGTTTGGGTATCACAATCAATCACTGCGTAAAAAAGCGTAATATGCTTACCTAAATTTGCGCTAATTAACTCTTCATTTAGGTAAGATAGTAATGCATCCGGTCGTATAATAGTTTCATTTATACCGGCTCGATATTGCCTTAAAGGTTGATTCACTAAACTCTTTAACATCATGGTCACAAACGCAGCAGCTGAACCATGACCAGAGACATCAGCAAAATAAAATCCGATATACCGATCATCTATTTCAAAGTAATCAATAAAATCTCCACTTAAATTTAATGAAGGAACAATTACATGTTGGAAATGAAAACCAGAAATAGAAGCATCAGCAGGAGGTAAAAGCTGTAATTGAGCCTGACGTCCGGCATCTTGATCTTTTTGTAACAAGTCTAAATTACTGGCTAATTCTTTATTAGCTAATTCCAGCTCATTTTTATAGGTCTTATTTTCAGTCTCTAAGAAACTACGATGAATCGCATTTTGAACGGCATTTTCTAACACTGCCAAATCAGTGATTGGCTTAACTAGGTAATCTAATGCGCCTAACCGCAGAGCTTCGACAACGTCGTGTATTTGCCCTGCACCTGAAATAATAATGATGGGGGTATCTGGTGATAATTTACTTAACTTATTAAGCAGAGTCATGCCATCCATTTCTGGCATACGTAAATCGCAGAGCACAACATCCGGCTGAAATTCACAAAATAAAGCCAGGCCTTGCTTTCCATCAGTGGCTTCAATTGTGTTATATCCGCTATCTTCGAGGTAGACAGCCATACTTTCACGAACAATCGGCTCATCATCAATGATTAACACAGACTTTAAGCTTGCAGGAGTATTATTTTTAGAATTTGATGATAAGGTGTTATTAATGTCCATTTACTACCTAATTGGGTGTAAAACTAATTCTATCTATGTGAATATTAAAAGACGATTAACTCTAAAATGTAAGATGCTTAATGATTGGCTTCTGAATCAGCAACCAATATAACTTTTAACTAAGGATACTACTCCCAATAAAAGAGGCAAGTCTTTTGTTTTAATATTGACCAATCACCGTTTATTTCTTAATATTAGCCAAGACAATATTAGAACCACCGTAAAACAGTAGCTAATCAGATTATTCGACTAGCCTATTTTTACTTTTGACTTGTGATTTTTTAAATAAATATACAAAGGAGATATTAATGCCTTCTACTAGTAAAGAGTACGATGAAAAGAGAGATTTTATACGAATGTTCGTCAATGCTAAAGTAAATATTACCGATCCTAGCTCGGGTGAAACTTTTAAAGGTGTCGGTATTAATTTAAGTGGAAGCGGAGCTATGTTCACGACAGGTAAGGCGTTCGACGTCGGGCAACAACTTACGGTAGATATTAGCTCAGAGCAAAGCCAACAAGCGCCGTTAAGCGCCAAATTTGAAGTTATTAGAGTGACTGAAGATACGGATGGAAATTATTGTATTGCAGGCAGTTTAGCTGATATTAGTTAGTATTCTAATAATATCCAATTGCTAATACTAAATTATAGTAATGAAGACTGTAATATTTAGTTAAAAATCACAGTCTTCTTCATCTTCCTCTTCACACTCAAAATCATCTTCTAGCGGTAAATTACCGTCAAACACTTTGTACTTTCTATTTTGTAAATAAGCATCTCTTACAAAAGTGTACTGATCACTAGCTGCATCTAACTGTTCATCTAATGGTAATAATGAAACTCGCTTGTCAATTAACTCAATTGCGGTCATTTGATTTTTACTTGGGACATGATCGACGAAATGATTTACTAAATTAAGTTGTGAATCAACTGGAAGACCAAATGAATCTCTAAGTGTTGAAGGACCAAGCAATGGGATCCAGATATATGGTCCATCAGAAACTCCCCAAACCGCCAAGGTTTGACCAAAATCTTCATCATGTTTAACTAAGCCCATGCTAGAAGCCGGATCCCACATTCCAGCGATGCCCAGCGTAGAGTTGATCACAAAACGCCCAAGATCTGATAGAAAATCAACCGGTTTTCCTTGTAACAAATTATTCAAAGAATTAGGTATATCTTCTAAATTACTAAAAATATTACTAATACCCGTTTCCATAAAATCTGGCATCACAAAAGCGTAGCCTTTTGCTGCAGGTTTTAACACTGCTTTATCTAACGCGATGGTGAAATCATAGGAAGTCCTATTCATATTCTCCCAAGGATCTTGCGGATTAGTGCCTGAAGAAGCACAGCTACAGAGAGTTATAATAATGAATATAAATATTAATAATCGAAATTGAATTTGCATGGTATTTTTTTTGGCAATAAAATAAAGTCTGTTTTAGTTTAGAGTAAAAACAGAAAATCGGGTGGCATCTATGATACCACCCGATTTTATACCCGTATAGGGATTTGAAGTTAATTCAAATATGAAAAAATGAGCTACTTACTGCCACATTTTCCTTCACCACATTTGCCTTCTTTTTTACCTTTCTTGTCGCCCTTGTCGCCACATTTCTTGTCGCCCTTGTCGCCACATTTCTTGTCGGCCTTGTCGCCACATTTCTTGTCGCCTTTGTCGCCACATTTCTTGTCGCCTTTGTCGCCACATTTCTTGTCGCCTTTGTCGCCACATTTTCCATCATCGCCAAAAAATGTTTCAACTTGATCAGCTTGTGCAAAAGGGTTTGTATCTGCAGAAACAGTGTTAACAAAAGCCATTGCTAAAACTAAAGAACCGATTAAAGCGAACATTTTAGTTAATTTTCTCATGAGTGTATTTCTCCGTGTGTTATTTATATAAGTTAAATTAAAACCCGATTATCTATTTAGAAACTGCTAGTTTTTAAAGTAACAACCTAAATAGTTTTAGGCTACCTTTATGACTGAGAATAAATATTATTGTTACAGTCCTAAAGTTATTTTGTCCCACCAAAATAATCTGGTTCCACTTTTAAATCTAGTATGTCAATTTCGTTCTATTTTACTGAAATGGACAAACTCATCAGAGTGTAAACACTGGTAAGCACAAGCTTAAAGATGCACCACCATGGTGAATATTGCAACTATTAATTGTGACATAGTTCACAATTAACTCTAATGTGATAGTTTTGCGATTATTAAAGAGTATTTCCTAAGTGATTAAAATAACATTATAATACCGAAATTTAGTAGATACACCATACATCACTATTTTTCGGTTGATTTTGACTTGAAAGATTTTGTAATTGATTTAATTTGCTGTCGAATTCTTTTTGAATCGCCACCACTTTTATCTATTTGGTTAGCTAACCCCCCCCATATATCAACAGCTTGAGTGTTTTTTTGTTGCCTCACATATAAAAAACCTAGAGTTAACATCGCACTTTGATGATTCGGCTCTAATTGGATCGCAGACCTCAAAAAACCAACCGCTCTCGCTAAATCTGATTCGGAGGAACGTAACGCTAGAATTTGCGCATAAGCAACATACCAATTTGCTGATGGTTTCAGTCTGATTGCCCTTTTCATCGACTCATCAGCTAAATCAACCATACTCAATTGAAAATAACTTTCTGCCAGCATAAACCAAAGATCAGCATTTTCTGGGTCTTTGTAAACTAGTGTTCTAAGCCCTAATAACATTGATTGAATATCTCTGTCACTTTGACTCGTTTTATTTAATTGATCATATTCTTCCGATAAGCCTTCAGCAGTAACTTGAAGTGAGTTTTTTGTTTCAATTTGTGTATTTACCCAATTCTGATGTAAATCGACAGTTGGATTTTGACTATAAAGAACGATTGATAATAAAAGAAAGGCTATCGGGAATAATATTAACGTTATATTTTGTTTCTTTTTACTAGTCGAATAGGAGGTACTTACTTCTGCCTGAGAAATATATTGATTAACGCTATAATAGAGTGCCGTAATCACCAAAACAGCGCTTATACCAATTGCTAACCACAAATTAATCATCACTAGACTCTCTTAAATTCTCGCTATAAACAAGTCGGTTATTTTTGTACCAATAGATAAAACCAAAGAATATCAATAATAGAAAAATTAAAGGAGCTGCCCATAAAAATGCGTTATCTCGACTCAATTCAGGATCAAATAATATAAACTCGCCATATCGTTGTTTCATAAAGGATAGAATTTGCTGATCTGATTCGCCAGCATTTAACTTCTCATAAACAATCTGCTTAAGATCCTGCGACAGAGTCGAACTTGAATCGGCTAAGTTTTGATTTTGACATTTAGGACATCTCAGAATAACGGTTAAATGATTAAATCGCTTTTCTAAATGCTCATCATTAAAATCAAACACTTGAATTTCTGCAAGTAATGCATTTGAAAAACAAATTAGGCATAAAACGGCCATTAATATTTTCATTCTAGAACTGCCCATCTAAGAACCCAGTTTTATTTTTTCGACCATAGGAAGAATAATCTCATTGAATACCCTAGTATTAACAATACCAACATGACGATAACGAACTTTTCCTTTGTTGTCGATCAAATAAGTCTCAGGTGCGCCATACACACCAAACTCTATCCCTAAACGCCCTTTCTCATCAAATAAATTCCATTGATAATAATCGCCTTGTTGGCGTAAAAATTTTAATGCTTTTACCTTAGTATCTCTATAATTTAAACCGACAAGTATTATGTCTTTATTTTTTGCGTGTTGTTTCCAATAGGGATGTTCGTTATAACATGAGGGACACCAACTTGCCCAAACATTCACTAGTACAATCTTCCCTTCAAATTCTTTTTCTGTGTGAATAATGGTTGAATCATATACGTCCGCAATACTAAAAGCAGGAACATCTCTACCAATTAGCTGGGATGGCAATTCCGTTTTATCTTCACCTATTAACCAATAGAAGAAAATAAAAGCGACCACAAAAATACTAATCGATAAAAAAGGTATTAGAAGATTCCTTGATTTTTGTGCTTCATTTTCCATTGAGTAATTGCCCTATTTTATATCGCTATTTATATGAGTCTTTTCTTTAAGATTCTTATAACGCTTATCGGTAATTGAAATCAACCCACCAAACCCCATAAATATTGCACCTAGCCAAATCCACCTGATAAAAGGTTTAACGTAAATACGAACAGACCAAGTTTCGCCTGCGTTATCTAAGGACTCTCCAAGAGCCAGATACAAATCTCGAAATAATGTTGCATCGATAGCCGCTTCGGTCATAAGTTGTTTACCTGCAAGGTAATAGCGTTTTTCAGGTTTCATTGTCAGTATTTTTTCATCACCATTATAGACATCAAACGTCACCATAGTTGCTTGATAATTTTCTTTAGATGAGTCTTGGCTGGATAACATTTCAAAACGGTAACCTCCAATCTCTTGTACATCACCAACTGTCATTCGTAAGTCTTTTTCGACACTATAATAAGAAGTTATTACTACACCAACGATCATTACCGCAACCCCAATATGTGCCAATATCATTCCAATAAAGGCTGATCTTACTTTCTTAATTTTATCGAGTAAACTATTTCCGCGCCGCATCACATTGGATAAATTGTACAGACTCAATAATCCAATCCATAACGCTAAAAATAATCCAGTCAATACCCAGCCATAAAAAGTTCCAATCATCCAAACTGACAGTAAACTAATCACTAGAGATAACACGCCGACTTTCAATAAAATTGTTTTCAGTTTTGAAAAATCATGATGTTTCCAATTTAATAAGGAACCTATTCCCACTAAAATCGCCAAAATAGCAACCGGATAAGGAAATAGCATATCAAAATACGGCGCACCAACCGAAAGCTTACGTCCAAAAGCCTCGGCAAACATAGGATATAAAGTGCCAAAGAAAACGATAAAAGTTAAACTGATAAATAAAATATTGTTCATCAGCAAAAACATATCTTTAGATGTTTCAGAAAAATCTGCTTTGGTTTTTACTTTATTTGCTCGAAAACTGAATAAGAGTAAAGCGGCTCCAATTACAATCGCTAAAAAGATTAAAAGAAAACGCCCTCTTTCTGGATCATTGGCAAAGGCATGAACTGAGGTTAATACACCCGAGCGGATCAAAAATGTTCCTAATATACTGAATGAAAAAGTAATTAAAGAAAGTGCTAATGTCCATCCTTTAAATGAATCACGTTTATCTGTGACGGCAAGCGAATGCATTAATGCGGTTCCGCTGAGCCAAGGTAATAAAGAAGCATTCTCAGATGGATCCCACATCCACCATCCACCCCAACCAAGTTCATAATAAGCCCACCAACTACCAAGCATTACGCCAAGAGTTAAACAAGACCAGGCGGCGATTGTCCAAGGCCGCGTCCAACGTGCCCAAGTTGCATTCCATTCACCTTCTATCAATGCAGAAATAGCAAATGCAAATGAAACTGCAAAGCCAACATATCCCATATAGAGTAGTGGTGGATGAATGATCAATCCAAAATCTTGCAGAAGCGGATTAAGATCAGCGCCATCAATCGGAAAAAAGGGAAGCGTTCTTTCAAATGGATTAGAGGTAAATAACATAAATGAAACGAAGCCAGTGGCAATCATACCCAAAACCGACAAGACTCTGGCATAGTTTAATTTAGGTAAATTAGTGCCTAAAATAGCAACAGCGAACATCCAACCGGACAAAATTAATATCCAAAGTAATAAAGATCCCTCATGCGCTCCCCAAACGGCCGATATTTTAAATCGGTCGGGTAATAGCGAATTTGAATGTTGTGCGACATATTTTATGGTGAAATCGTCAATGATAAATGCGTAAGCTAAACAAATAAAACTGGCTAACAACGCAAAAAAGAATAAAAATGTTAACGGCTTTGCCGTCGCAACAAACGCATCTTGTTTTGTAAAAGTACCAAGCATGGGAAATACACTTAACGCTATTGATAAAAATAACGCTAGATAAAGTAAATAATGACCAAATTCAGCATGCATAGCTAATGAGTTTCCATTGTAAATTGATTATTTTTTATTTTTTTCAACTGGATGTCCGGCTCGTTCAAGCGCATCTAAAACTTCAGGCGCTTTATATTCTTCATCATGCTTAGCTAAAACATTACTGGCTACAAATATACCTTCATCATTAAGCTTTCCCATAGCGACAACACCTTGTCCTTCTCTAAATAAATCTGGCATTATTTTGTCATAAGTGACAGTTACATCTTCTGCTAGATCTGTCACGACGAATGTCGTTAATAAAGAAGATTCACTTCTGACTACGCTACCTTCTTTGACTAAACCACCAATTCGCAGAATACGATCGGTAGGTGCTTTACCGGATACCATTTCAGAAGGTGTATAAAATAAATTCATTTGCTGTTCGCTAGCATAAAGAACTAATCCGACAATTGCTGCAACGCCTGAAACGCTACCAATTATGGTTAATAGTCTTTTCTTTCTTTGTGGTTTCATTGCCATCTTAGTTCAATCTTACCTTTCTAATCTTAACTATTTATTAACTTGATTTTGTGCATCCAATCGAGCATAAAATCGTTTTAATTCTTGCTTTGTTTTTATCGTGGATTTTGCACTAATAAAATAATAACCGATTAAAGAAATACTCACTAATGCGTAACACAACCAAATATAAAAACCATGCCCACCCATTTCAATAAAGGCTTCAAACGTCTCAAAATACATCATGATGATTTTCCTTCTAACGGCTGTTTTTCTTCTAATTTCTTGCCTTCTACGATGGCTTTTACCCAACCAGTCATTTTTTCGCGTTTCAGAATTTCTGATTTAACCCGTTGCATTAACACGGTGAAAAAATAAACTTGAAAAGCAAAAATAAAAACCAGTAATGCTTTTAACATATCGGCATCCATCGACGGTTTTTCAAACTTGCTTATTGTTGCACCTTGATGAAGTGTATTCCACCATTCTACCGAAAAATGAATGATCGGTATGTTAACTAGACCAACTAATGCCAGAACCGCGGAGGCTCTATCGGCGCTAGTGCGGTCATCAAATGCATTGTGAAGTGCCATAAAGCCCAAATATAAAAAGAAGAGGATCAATTCTGAAGTTAATCGAGCATCCCACTCCCAATACGTGCCCCAAGTCGGCTTTCCCCAAATAGCACCGGTAATTAATGCTAAAAGAGTGAATATAGCGCCAATTGGTGCACAGCTGACCGATACTATATGCGCCATTTTAATTCGCCAAACAAAACCAATTGCGCCACTGATTGCCATGACGACATACGCAAACATTGATAAAAATGCCGCAGGTACGTGGATGTACATAATTCTTACGGTATTACCTTGCTGATAATCCGCTGGCGAAAATAGTAGTCCTAAAGCTAAACCGATTAACATCAACACCAAAGTCGAACCTCGAAACCATGGCAATAATTTATCAGCAAACTGATAAAACCATTTCGGTGATGCCATTTGATAAAACCATGTCCACATAACTTTCTTTCTCGTTATTTGTCTTATATTATTGAATAGAACCTAATCGATCGATATTTTCATTGCAGCTGATCCAGCATAAGGTGCGAGCAACAAACTTAGTATAAATAATGCTGTTAAAATAGCTAATTGTCCAGAATAAGCCAATCCTGAAGATGCCGCTTGCACCGCAGAACTACCAAAAATTAAAACGGGTATAAAAAGTGGTAAAACGAGCAATGTTAACAACACCCCGCCATTTCTTAACCCAAGCGTTAAACACATCCCAATAGAGCCTATTAAACTTAATACAGGTGTCCCAATCAGCAGGCTAACCACAGCAATTTTAATCCCTTGAGGATCTAAATTAAACAAATAACCGATTAGAGGAGTCACTATGACTAAAGGAAGTCCGCTGGCCAACCAATTAGCGATACTTTTAGCCAAAACAATTTGATTTCCGGCGACTCCGCAAACTAAAAGTTGCTCTAACCCACCCTCTTCAAAATCAGCTTGATAAAAGCTATTAAGCGACATCAAAATACTTAATAAAGCAGCCACCCATAAGACACCTGGTGCTATAAAAGCTAATTGAATAGGATCAGGGGTTACCGCCAAAGGAAACAAACTAGTAACGATAACAAAAAATGCCAACGGGTAGACGAATTCTGACTGGCTTCTTAGCACTACAGCAATTTCGCGTTTTATCAGTGCCAACAATCGGCCGTTTTCAATAGTAGCCAGGCTCATGAACTCACACTTTCATTAAATTCGTGACTTTCATTAAAATCAAAGGTCGATTTTGCTGGCTCTAACATTAATTCTTGCAAATCATGGATACCTGCAATTGTTTGATGGGAAGTGACTAATAACATTCCCTTATTTCTTAAATGAATATTACAAGCATCTTCCATCCAACTTTGACCAAAGGTATCTAGAGCGACCATCGGCTCATCTAATATCCAAAATTTAACAGGCTCTGTAATCAACCTAGCTAAAGATACTCGACGCTTTTGCCCTGCAGACAAATTACCTACAGGTTCATCAATATAGCCACTAATCGATAATTGCTCTAATGCATCTCGCATTCTTATTTCAAAACTCTCCTTGTCAGCATTTGCTGAGCGTAACCCAAAATAGAAGGCCAAATTTTGGGCAATAGTTAATTTTGGTTTTAAACCTAACTTATGACCTAAATATAATATATCTGAGAAAAATTGATTATGATTCGAATCCACAGGCTTATCATTATAACAAATTTTGCCTTTATACCTTTGGCTAAGACCACATAAACAGCGGATCATAGAGGTCTTGCCCGAGCCATTAGTTCCTCTTATTTGCAATGCTTTTCCATCAGATAGCGTAAAACTTACCGTGGGAAATAAAGGCATTTCATTCCTAAAAACAGACAGGTCTTTTACACTAAACTGATTGATTTTCGAAAGTACTCAGATGGGCTACTAAACTGCCGATATAATATACTATATGACGTCTTAGTTGTAGCATTTAGGCAAGGTAAAGCAATCATTCCAATGGCAATTCAACCACTTAATTCTGAGCAACAGAACATAGCGATAGACAATAGGATTAATCCATTTTCTAATGCGCAATTAATTAATAAACTTTTAAATCCTGAAATTAAAGCGTTGATCGAACAATATTTTAATCTACCGTTACTATTAGAAAAAGTAATCATTCAGCAAAATCACGGTATTTTAATTACACTTAAACCAAATAACAGCCGTGTTCAAGAACAAAACCTACCAATTCTAATAAAATTATCTAGCCAGTTGCCAAGCGACTTAGACAAATTAATCAAACAGTTAGAAAGTTCTGGGAAAATATCGATTACTATCACCAAAAATCAACAAGTTCAGATTAACATTTCAACTCCTAACCAATTAAAAACATCTCCACCAAATCTGCCAGTTCAATCTAATCTGTCAGTTCAACCAAACCAAACGCTTACGCTAGTTTTCCAAAAATCTGAAATTGCACCGTCTGGACAACTGATCCTGAGTCAACCAATAGTTTTATCTCAGCCAACCGTCACAGTTTCAGCAACAACTATTACACCCGTTAATACATTAGATTTGAGTAAAGATATCGGAAAAATTGCCTCGAGTTTGATTTCAATGCAGTCAAATCCCGCTAATAAACTTTCAACTGAATTTCTGGCAATCGAATCCTCGGCTTCACAACTAAAAGAAACACTTTTGACTCTGATAAATTCCTCAAAGGTATTCAATAACTATGTTAAACAAATTGAAAATATGGGTACGCATAAGGATATTATTTTCGACATGAAAGATATTGAATTTGTTAAAACATCATCCAGCGAATTAATTACAAATCTAAAGACTATAAACATTCAAATTCAAAAGTTATTCGAAAGAATAGATAAGCCATTAGCGTTAGAAAAACTAACACAACAGAAAACAACAGAAAACACTAAAAATCTTGTGTCAAGATTGATAAAAAGCGGAAACCTATTTGAAAATTCCTTAAAACAACAAACTATTAAAAATGATGCACGTCCACTCAATACTTCATCTAAAGTGCCTAGCGATAACAAATTAGTACTTAATCAACTAATCGTTCAGTTAGAAAAGTTGCTAGTGGAAATAAATCGATATACAGAAAAACCAATCACAACTAACCAAATTGAAAGAATTGAAAAAGCTCTCCTTACTCAAGTTGAAAATTTCACAGCTTTAGAACAACATCAAATAGAAACCGGCAAGAAAAATGTAATGCAAAAATTGCAGGCTCACCAAGAGCTACTACAAAATTTGATTAAAATTAATCAGTCACTCCAAGGGAATATAAAAAGCAGCTTACAACACATAGAACAAAATCAACTTCATAGTTTAAAAAGTGAACAATTTAACTTTCAACAGTTTTTAGTTGATTTACCAATTAAACAAAATGGCATGATCGATTCTTTCGAAATGCGTTTTGAAAGCCAAAACAAAAAAACTAATTTAGTAAAAAATAAATATTGGAAAGTTGTTGTGAGATTTGACTTAGAACCACTTGGTCCTATGTTTGCAGAAATTCAGTTCGAAAATGAAAGGCTATCAACTCAACTATTTGCGCAAGAAAAAAAAACTGCAAATTTAATTAATCAACACTTACCAACCCTACGGAAGTCATTATTTAGTGCGGGTGTAAATGTTAAAAACGTTTCAGGTAGCCAAGGTAACATCCCTGAAAACCTTTGTGGTCAAGATAAACCTAGTATTGATACTCACGCTTAAAATAATGAATTCCTACAACATTAACAAACCAAAGCTTAACTCAGTTAGAAAAGTGGCCGCACTCAAATACGATGGTAAAAATACGCCTAAGATTGTCGCCAAAGGCGATGGAGAGTTAGCACAAAAAATAGTTTCACTTGCGAAAGAAAATGACGTACACATTCATTACGATCCTCTTTTAATTGATGTACTAAGTCGATTAGAGTTAGATGAAGAAATTCCGGAAACGTTATTTTTGGCGGTGGCTAAAATCATCGCATTTGCTTATTACCTACAAGGGAAACATCCTAATAGCCCTATTAATTCAACTATAGATGATACTTTAACTTTAGAACATAAAAACTTAAAAGAACAAGATTAATATTAAAATTTTATACTAACAAAAGCCTTACCATCCCCACAGCAAGTATTAGTAACTATCCAAAGCCTGACGAATATCCGCAATTAAATCCTCAACATCTTCAACACCAACCGATAAACGAACCAAGCTATCTGAAATCCCAAGGCGTTTACGAATATCTTTAGGAACCGAAGCATGAGTCATCAACGCAGGATGATTACTTAAACTCTCAACGCCTCCTAAACTTTCTGCTAATGCGAACAACTTTAGATTTTTCATAAAGGCACTGGCTTTTTTAAGACCGCCTTTTATAACTACTGAAATCATGCCACCAAAACCTTCCATTTGCTCCTCAGCTAAATCGGCTTGAGGGTGACTTGCAAGCCCAGGGTAATAGACTTTTTCAATTTGATTATGAGCAGTTAACCACTGCGCGATTCGCATGCCCGACTCATTATGTTGCTTCATTCTAAGTGCTAAAGTCTTCAGTCCTCGAAGTGCTAAAAAGCTATCAAATGGTCCTGCAATCGCTCCGGTAGAATTTTGTAAAAAGGCTAAGTCTTCAGCTAGTTTTTCATTATCGCCAACTACTGCAACACCGCCCACCATGTCAGAGTGACCATTGATGTATTTAGTGGCAGAATGCATGACAATATCAAATCCATAATCTAAAGGACGTTGATTGTAGGGTGTAGCAAACGTGTTATCCGCTACGGCTATGATCCCTAATTCTTTTGCGAGTGCAGCAACTGCTTTTAAATCAACCAGCGTTAGCATTGGGTTAGTTGGCGTTTCTACCCATAACATTTTAGTATTTGGCTTGATCGTAGCTCTTAAAGCATCGATGTCGCTCATATCGACAAAATCAAATTCAACTCCCGCACTGCGCTTACGAACTTTATCAAATAATCGAAATGTTCCACCATACAAATCATCCATCGCTAAAACATGATCGCCAGAGTCAATTAATTCGAGAATAGTCGATGTAGCGGCCATGCCAGAAGCAAACGCAAACCCCCGTGTGCCATTTTCTAAACTAGCAATACATCGCTCATAAGCAAACCTAGTAGGATTTTGAGAGCGAGAATACTCATACCCCGTATGCTCGCCAGGTGCTGATTGAATGTAGGTCGATGTTTGGTAAATCGGAGGCATCACTGCGCCTGTTCTTGGATCGGGATGTTGTCCGCCATGTATCACTTTTGTGGCAAATTTTAAGCCTGACTTTTCTACTTTGTTGTCATCGATCATCGTTGTGCCTTCTTTATTAAATTGATTGTTTTTAGTTTGCTTATTTTATTAGTCGATACTAAATTGCATAAGTTGATTGTCGTAGCAATGATTCGCCCTGTCAAATTAATGCTAATAGTTAATGTTGATGACCGCCCACCCCATGCGCGTGACCATGAGTTACTTCTTCACTGGTTGCGGCCCTCACGTCAACAATTTTAACGGCGAAAGTCAGAGTCTTTCCAGCAAACGGATGGTTAAAATCAACTACCACCATAAATTTACCCGGTTTAACCACGGTCACTCGCTTATTGCCTTGCTCCGTATGAACCACTCCAACCATGCCTTTCTTCCACTTTATTTTCGATTTTTTGCTCATACCTTGCAGATGTTTCATCGGAATTTTTTGCTCTGAATTATCTTTAGGCATACCATAGGCTTCTTTTGGCGCTAAAGTAACATCAAACTCATCATCTTTAGACTTACCTTCCATTGCTTTTTCAAGCCCTGCAAGCAAACCATTATGACCATGTAAATATGCCATAGGTAAACCTGTTGTAGAGTCTTCTAGCACCTTATCTTCTGTATCAGTCATTTTATAAACAAACTGCACGACAGTATCTTTCTCAATTTTCATTTTGTTAAACTCCTAAATCTTCAATTCTTAAATCTATTGTTAGCAGATTGACTCTAATTTCCGCTATTATACGCAAATATTCATTGACCTAAACATCAATCCACTTAGATTAAAAGAAGAATAAAAACCTAACTCACTATGCCTATTTTAATAAAACACCAAAATGATATTGCTTCAAGTCGATTTGAAATCACTAATACCAGACTAACCATTGGTCGCTCAGCAAAAAATACGCTTTTGATTGACGATCCTTCAGTTAGCCAATTTCATGCAATCATTGATACAAAAGAGCTAAAAGATGGTTCATTGATCTACTTTATACAAGATTTAGAAAGTACTAATCAAACCTTAGTCAACAACCAACCCATTACTCAACATCTTTTATGTGATCAAGATATTATCAATATCGGATTACATGAGTTTAAATATATTGATGAAAATACCGAGTCCCTAGC
>Ga0256845_1000175_pt1 | contig 59674 bp, 47 predicted proteins | sample RiftiametaG_FD_189101 | JGI IMG/M metagenome (GOLD analysis project Ga0256845, IMG submission 189101) | Tube worm associated microbial communities from hydrothermal vent at the East Pacific Rise, Pacific Ocean - Riftia | ecosystem: Host-associated > Annelida > Integument > Unclassified ...
GAACAGGCTCTCTTGCTCGCCGCCCTTGGTCCCCATCGCCATTTCTCCATCCTACTCGACGCGGGCCGTTTTCGCGATCAGGCGCTCGGTGGACGAATTAAGATTTTATCCACGGGCTGCTAGGGGGGCTCTCCGGCCTCGCTTGGATCGGTGTCCGCCCTTGGATCCCTATTCGGTCGAATTGGGTCCCGAACGAGCGTCGCTAGTAAAGTCGCTACCGTGAGAACATCGAGATCTCGGCGCTTCTCGATGTTCTCACGGTAGCCGCGGCGATCGGTGGTGACGGGTCAAGGTTGGACGGCGATGGCGAGCCTGACCTGTGTGTGGATACGGAGGATCTGAGTGTGGGTCCGACGAAGCCTCGTTTTGGGGCCACTGGGAGCGAGGTGTTGCTGCCGTCGAAGACTGAGGAAAGGGAGCTTCCGGAGTCCGTAGGGCAGGTCTTGCTCGATCCCGGCCCCCAACCCGCTCGGAATCGGCTGGGTGGTGTTGTAGCGACCGTGGTCATTGCATCGGCGATGCTGTTGGTCGGTATCAGTCTCGGGGGAAGAGCGACGGAAACAAATTTAGCCACGGCCGAAAGGCCACAGGCGGTGGACGACACGCTCGGGCGAGAGCGTCGCGCAGGGGTTGAGAGGTCGGGTGTCGGAGAACCTGAATCTTCGGGGACTAGCGGCTCGAGAGCGAACCGTAACGTGCCGTTTGAAGATTTTGGGGCGCCCACCAACGGTGGGAAAGATGAAATGTCGCTCATAGACTCAGCCGCGGTGGCGGTGGCGCCCGGACCGAATGGGGGGACTTCGGCTCGGAAAGGTGATCCTCGCGGCGCGCGGGCCGGCGGGCTGACTTCGACGGTGAGCGAGGACTCTCGAGACTCGATCGAGCCGAGATCCAGGAACCATCGGACGAGTACGAGCCGGCCGAAACGGGATAGCGACGGCCCACAAGGATCACCTGGAAGCGCAGTGACAGTCGTTGGAACAGTCGTGCGCCCGGTGAATACGCCCGTTGAGGCTGTGGATTCGGCAGCGGGCGAAGCTGAGTCGGCGCTGCTCCCTGCCACGATCGAAGGGCCTCATCTCGATACCACGGCGCCAACGGATGTCGGGCAAAAGGGGGGGGATGAAAGAGAGCGACCGAGTCGATTGCTTGCTCAACTCCTCACTTCCCAAGTGTCGAACGGAACCGCGAGAGGGGTCCTCTTCCGGAGAGACGACAGAAAAACCAGCGCCGGAATTACCGGAGAAGCTCGGGACCACGCAGTTGCGAGTGGGATTTTCCGGCGTGAAGGCGGCTGCAAAACTCTGTGGAAAAACTCATCCGGTCGAGACTGGATCGAAGGTTCGAGTCCATGTGAGCATCGAAGGGCTAAGCGGACGGATCAAAGACGCAAAGGCCGTCGGAAATTTCGCCAACACAGCGTTGGGAAGTTGCGTTGCCAAGGAGGCTGTAAAGGCCCGCTTTGATCGGTTCTCGTCGGCGGTGATGGGCGCGGACTTCTCGGTGAGGATGTAGCTCGCGGGCCCTGACAGCCTAGCCAATTCGATCTAAGACTTCGATCGCGGGCTCGCAGTAAGCATTGAGTTTGAGCGCCTTTGATGCGGCCTCTCGTGCAGCACGCAAGTTGCCCTGCGAGAAAAATATCATTGCCCGGTAGCCCCAAGTGATATCGAGACCGGGATCGAGGCCTTCAGCGTAGTCCAGGAGCTCAAGCGCATGCGAGGCCATTGATTCCGAATCCCCGCTGTTGCGGAAGCGGGCGAAGGCCAACATCGCGTGAAGCTCGGCATCGTCGAAACCACCGGCGTAGGCGGCCTCGAGATGTGCGACCGCGTCGGACCAGGCTTCGGAGGACAGAGCGATTTCCCCCTCGCCGAAGCGCATCGCCGCTCGCATCTCCATTTCGGCTTTGGGCACCTGTGTCTCCGAATCGTCGGCACCGGCAGCGTCTCTTATCTCGTTGGTCGTCGCAGATTCATCCGTGCCGGATGTAGGGTTCGGACGGGCAGGTGTGTCTTGCTCGAGCTCTTCATCGCCGAGATCGAGGTCATCGCCGAGATCGAGGTCATCGAGGTCATCGAGGTCATCGAGGTCATCGAGGTCATCGAGGTCCATGAGATCGGTCTCCTCGACGGGGGGGGCCGCATTATCGTCGAGGTCGTCGAGGTCGTCGAGGTCGTCGAGGTCGTCGAGAATATGTCCGACGTCGTCGGAGAGAGTGAGATCATCCTCAACTTGGATGCCGTCATCGTCGAGGTCATCCTCGGCTGCGAGATTTTCTTGTCCGGCATTGAGGTCAAGAATATCCGCTTCATGCGCGAGCGCGGAGAGTGCGTCTGTTGAATGACGATCTGAGATGTGATGTGGGTCTTGCTCGACGATGATCTCTAGAGCATCGTCGTCGAGAATCTCAATGTCGTCGTCAAAGGTTTCGTCGACCGTCTCGGACTCTCCGGAGACCGAGACGACCCCTGAGTCCGTCTCTGGAAGCGGGGGGAGGGCGCTCTGCATTTCGTCGACGCCGTGAAAAACGGCGTCGTCGGTCTCATCGAGAGGGCGCCGTGGAAGCTGCCCGGGCAGAGGGGTGTCGTCACGTTCAGAGAGCGAGTTTGTCGATTCATAGGCCGAATAGTAGGCGTTGTCGGGTCGCTCATGTCCATGGTCCGGCGTTGTTGGCCATGCCCGCTGTGGACGAGTGCGCTTCGAGAGCTTGGCCATGCCAGACTGCACCAAGCCGTAGAGTATGGTCTGCGGCGAGGCAACGGCCTGGTCGGGAACATCGGCGAGCAAGACCTCCACCGTGCGACTGCCGTCAAGGCAGCGAATGTAGTGAATCTCGTCGGGGAGGAGGTCGAGTCCCTCCAGCTTGAGCCCCTCTGGGGCGAAGGGATAGCGGTCGTTCACGGTTTCAAGAGCGCGAATCGCTTTGTCCTGCGTGCCTGTCTCCATGATCGCCGCGAGCACAAGGCCGGGCGCGCGCATTTCGAGGCGAAGTCCGTGATCCTCCTGATCAACACCATCTTTGAATTGATATCTTCCTTCATCCCAGCGAAAGATATCGAACAGCTTTTGTCGGAGTTGAGCCTCAAGCCCGTAGCGGAGATTGCCTCTTGAGAGGATGCCTCGTTCGATGAGTAACTCGCCCTGCTTTTTCCCAGTTTTTCGGATTGCCTCGAGAGTTTCATCGCACTGCTCTTGAGAGATGAGGCCTTCCTGGGCGAGAATTTGACCGAGGCACTCCGAGAGCACATTGGAGCGGACAAAGATCGGTTGGCCCTCTTCGAAGAAGACAACTTTCTTGGTCTGGCCGGAGAGCAGGTAGAGATTTCCCGAAGCCTTGGCCTTCGCAATGCTGCGAATGAGCTTTGGAAATGGCGTTCGACGGAGCGAGCCTTTGATCGGAAAGCCGAGTTCGGTTTCGGTTGTTGGAGACATGATCTCGCGCTTGTCGCAGCAGGAAAATGTGCCGATCGCGGGTCGGCGCGGCTCATTCTACGCACGAAGAGCCCCAATCGGGGAGAAATCACAAAAATCGACCTTGGGCGTCCCCAAAATAATTACCGCGGAGCGTTTTGTGCGCGAATGAAAGTCGAGAGATGACGAGAGGGTCATGTCGCCAAAGGCTCCTGATGGCCGAGCGCGCCCGCCGTTCGTCTTCGGCGAGTCGGCCGCTCCTGGTTTCCCTGGTGAAAGTCCTTGGTACGGCCTCTTGCTGCGGTATGTGTCGTGCCATGGGCACCCAAGACGATCGTTGCGTCGAACTGCCACGTCACGAGTGGCGCGAGGGTCGGGTGCGGCTTGCCGTGGATGCCGTGGTAGGTGAAGAACCACTAGAGATTCGCATCGCGGGGGTTCCCATCGCGGTAGTCATGCGCACTCCTGGCCAAGATATTGATTTGGGGACAGGTTTTCTGCTTACGGAGGGAGTGATCGATCGCGTCGAAGATATAGCGAGCATTCGTCACTGCGATATCATCGAGAGCCCAGAGGCCGAGGACAACGTTCTTTTGGTGCGGCTGAGACCCGAGATTGACGTGAACCTTGCGCATCTTCGGCGAAATATGTTCACCGGGAGTAGCTGTGGCATCTGTGGCAAGGCTACGATCGTCGCGGCGATGCAGACGACTCCGGCACTGTCGGGACCGCTATGGACGATCGACCCGGCGCTGCTTGGCGAGCTTCCCGATCGATTGCGTGATTCCCAGGAGTTGTTCGCACGAACTGGTGGGAGCCACGCCGCGGGTCTCTTTGACCGCGACGGCGGGTTGCGTGCGGTTCGCGAGGATGTCGGTCGTCACAACGCCGTCGACAAATTGATCGGCTGGGCGGTACGTGAGAACGAAACCCTAGCGAATCGGGTCTTGGTGGTGTCGGGTCGGGTGTCCTATGAGATTGTTCAAAAAGCGCTCATGGGCGGAATCCCTATGATTTGTTCTGTGTCCGCGGCGTCGTCGCTTGCCATCGAATACGCCCAAAAGGCGGGACTTACGTTGGTCAGCTTTGTGCGTGATCAGCGTCTGTGTGTCTACGCCGGTGAGGGCCGACTTGCCTTTTGACGACGCTCGCCACGTGAGAAAATACGCAGGGCACAAGCGCTGGCATACGCAGCAAACGAGATCTCGGCTAGCCCGGATCGCAGTAGTATTCGGCACGAAGCTCGCCTGCTTCCTTCAACTCGGCACACCAGCTACCGCAAAGCTCGATGCTGTCAAAGGGACCGCTGACGTTGGTGTAGACCCAGCCGTCTTCGGACGCGCAGTTCGCCACGTGTGGTACGGCCTGATCTGCGACATAGACTTCGAGCAAATCCGGAAACGAGGGGGCCTCCTCAAGGGGCACGGTGCAGCTCACGGCGGCGGCGGCGATGGACTGAAGTGCCACCTCGAGCTCGATTTGATTGTTGGCCGAGTAGAAATCTTCGGCTCCACCCTTCGGCGTTCCACCCTGGTTGGCCAATTCATTGAGCTTTGAGAATGGGTTGATGTTGTCTGGGCTCCCATCCTGCGCGCTTGAGGTCATGGCATCTTTGATATCGATACCGATGACGTAGGTGGGGATCGATTTGCTAGACCACGCGTCAGCGACGACCGTGTGCAGATCATCATCGTAGGTCTCAAAAAATTCGTTGAAGGTCCCCGCATCTCCGTTGCAATTGGCGGCTCCGTCGGTGACAAAAAATATTGCCTGTGGGTTTTCAATGGGGAGCGTCTGCAGGTGGCTGAGAGCCGCCTGAAGTCCGGCTGCGGCCGGCGTGCCGCCCTCTAGATTTGTCGCGTCTGCCGTCGGTATCGCCGAGAGCACGGCTCCTTTTGCATTCGATTGAACCGCGACTTCGAGATTGTTCGCCATGAGGCACGAGGTTTGATTGTTGCCCGCATTGAAGTAGGCGTTGATCGCAGGGAACAATGTGGCTCCAAAATTAATTTTGCTCTCGTAGCCGGTGAGAATGTCGTCGACGACGGCGTGCAGACTTTGCCAGCGTGTGATTTTTGGCGTCGCCGCGGTCACCCCGTCGTCGAGAAATCCGTTCTCGTCGGGATCGTCCGCATCATGGTCCCACTTGTTGCTGACCATCGAACCTGACTTATCCAGGACGAGAACAACGTTGAAGGGGACCGGTTCCAAGTCGGCCTCTTCGACGTCGCAAGGGACGTTCCCGCCGTCGCCGTCGCCGTCGCCGTCGCCGTCGCCGTCGCCGTCGCCGTCGCCGTCGCCGTCGCCGTCGCCGTCGCCGTCGCCGTCGCCGTCGCCGTCGCCGTCGCCATCACCAGGGTCGTCGGTGCTACCGAAAAGTCCGGGATCTCGACCGGGCTCGTTGGAGCAGGCTGGAGCCAAGATCGCAAAGGTACCTAGAACTGTAATCACTCGTCGCATTGCACACTCCGTGGTCGGGGTTGTTCGTCTTACCACTCGCGCTCCCGACTTCACCCATAGCATCTGAGTCTTTGGTGTCATGTGCAAATTTCATTCTGGTTTCGGTCTGACAAGAGTGAAGGCTGAGCGCTCGTTTTCGGGCGCCTGATCCCTGTCGTTTCGAAGCGGGCCAGCGATGATTGGAATGTGAGGTTGTCGACCGCAATCGGGACGGAAAAATGTAGGTTTTGTTGCGTGAGAATTGGGTCGAATATCGTATTCGGTGAGTCCATGTAAGTGAACTCGCTACATCGATTTATCTCGCGGGACCGTCCGGACTTGTGCGCTGGAACCGTCGCTGCGCAGGGGGTGTTGCCGGCGGACTTGTGGGATCCGCATGCCAGGCTCAAATCCCGCAGGTATCGTTGACGAGCTTGCGGAGCTCAGTGATATCGAAGGGCTTGGCGATAAAAGCATCCGCACCGGCCTCCATCGCTGATGTGTGCTCCCGTCGCATCACGCTCGCCGTGACGACCAAGATAGGGATCGCTGCGGTCTCAACACACTGCTTGAGTCGTTTCGCCACTTCGATTCCGCTCATGCCCGGCAAGTCGAGGTCGAGCAGTACAACATCAGGAAGCCTGGCCTTGATGAGCTCAAGTCCATGCTCCCCGTCCGGCGCCCCAAGGACCTCGTAGTGCCCGCTGGCCTCAAGTAGTTTGCAGACAAGGGCGAAATTTGCGGTGTTGTCCTCGACGTAGACGACGAGCTTCCGAGCGTTCACGCGAAGGAGCTTAGGCCTGACTTGGCCCGCCGTCGAAAAGAGAGGATGCCGATTCAAGCGGGCGCAGTAAGCGCTGGCCCAGGGGGGACCTCCTCGCCGAGGCGCTGAGGCCACGCGGGCAAGGTCATGGCCCATTGACGGGATGATGAGCGATGCCACAGGGATCGTTTGAACGCAGATACAGACCTCTCAGTGGGCATTGGTGGCCCGGTGCCGAGCATCGGGTACGGGGCCGGGAGGTCGAGTACACTGCGCTGGTGCGACGAGATGGGACGCAGCGGGGGGGGACAGCTGTTGGCGTCGGACGCATGATCGGGCGCTGGTGTTTTTTAGTGCTGCGAGCGACGCCGCCGGGCCTTTTTTGTTTTTTTTGCGTCTTCTCCGCGCCAGTCGCCGCCGAGACACAGGGAGGGCGTGATCGCTACGGCGCTCCGAAAGAAAACGGCGCGGCGGGGGCTCTAAAGACGTCGACGGATGATTTTCTGGAGTCTGGAAACAGCGAGAGTGCACAAGGAGCAGCACAGGTTTCAAAAACGACGACTGAGCAGCCCGCCACTCGCTCGTTGCGCATTGTGTCACTTGAGGTTCGCGGGCGGAGAAAAGTTTCCCCGGCGCAGATCACTGGAATCCTCGAGACCGAGGGGTTGCGTGAGGGGACACGGGTGCTGTGGCCCGAGGATGAGCGCGTGGCGAGGGCGAGGGCGCGTTTGGCGGCGACGGGCTACTTCTCCAAGGTGACGATGCGCTTGCGCCCCGTGCCTCAGCATGAAGACCAGGTGAAGCTCGCGGTTGAACTCCACGAACGCGGATCGCTGACGCTCGAGGCCGTTTACGCCGGAAGTTCGCAGATGACGGCATTTCATGGCGGAGCCGAACTGTTGGAACGAAATCTCCTGGGTCGAGCGATTCACGTTGGTGGTGCCGCGGTCTGGGGAACGGCGCCCGACAAGTCCGTGGATGGTCGGCGGCAGCAGGCATATCGGCTGATGATCGAATTTCCAGGGGTCGCGGGCCGGCGGCTTGGGATGTTGACCTCGGCCTACTATTCAGACGCAAGTGATCCGTATCGGGTTGCGGGGGCGCGAGATGCCCCCAATCCCGCGCTCTTTCAGACCGTCGAATTTCGCCGAATTGGCGCGCTTGCTGGAGTCACGCTCGGGCTGGCGCAAAATCTCACTCTTGGTATCGACTACCGTTTCGAAGCTGTCCAAGCGGACCTTCCGGACGACCCGACTTGGACAGCTCCGGATGGGGGGGGCCACCCTTTGGATTTGAACCTCCGATCCGGTCGGCACCGAATGACCACCACTGAGTTGTCATTGGCCTGGGATGGCCGGGATGACCGGCACGCCGTGCTCGGTCGAGGAGGTCGGATCCGCATCGACGTGGACATGAGTAGCCCCGCGATCGGTTCAAACTACGAGTATATCAAAGTGCTTGTCGGCGGTGCGTATACCTTTGGCTTGCCGTGGAGACACCGTTTTACGTTGAGTGCACATGGCGGGCAGATTTCAGGCACCCCTCCGCGTTTCGAGAGGTTTCATCCAGGAGACTTCGCCGACTGGACGACGGGGCGAGAGATGGGACTTGTCTATTCTACGCGGGCGCCGATCGACGTGCTCGGCACCGGTGTCGACGAGTATGCGCTCGTTAACTATGGCGGACGATTTGATCTCGAATATGCCTTTCCGCTGTTCCGGAGGGCGCGGACGAGGCTTGTGTATGGTGGCTATTTTTTTGTCTCGACGGGTGTCTTCATGATCGCTGGAGACGATGGTGAGCGCCGATATCGTCTCGACGAGGGGCTGATTCCCGCGCCGATCGGCTACAATGCCAACCTCGGATTTCGTCTTGAGACGTCCGTGGGCGCAATCGATCTCTCGGTGGGCAACGTTCTGCGGAGGCTTCCATTTTGAGAAGAAGGCCAAAAGGTTGCGGCGCGGGGTTGCAACGACGTGGGTTCGTGGGGGTCTTGCTCTCGTTGCCACTGTTGGCGGCCGCGGCGACCGAGGCCCTTCCGATGCGCCGTGCGAAGTTTCGAGAGTCCGGGGATAAGGTGAAAATGGCGCTGTTCCTGCCCGCCTTGCTTCGGACCTCCGATCGAGACGCGATGGATCAAGTGTCGGCAGGATTCGCGACTCGAATCGTCTTTGATCTCGAGGTCTTTCGCTGGGGAGAAAAAACGCCAGTGCACAAACTCACCGTGGCCCAGATCATCTACTTCGATATCTTTAACGAAGAATACGTGGTTGAGCAGTCGGTGAATGGTCGCTTTCGTTGGGCTCAGCGTAGGTCTTTGCGCGACGATGCGGTTCGCTTGGTCTGCACGCTCGATACCCAGGTCTGCACTGTAGCGGCGCTTGAACGGGGACCCACGAAGGCGTACGTCGTTCGTATCCTCGCGCGTCGGAATCCCATCGACAACGAACGTAAACGCGGGGCGGGGGGACTTCGACCCATGCGGGGACAAGGTTGGTTTGCAGATTGGGTTGGGGCCTTTGTGGCCCCTCGTCCGCGGGCCGAGTACACCCTTGAGGCGCGAAGTTCCGCTTTCTATTTGGTGGAGCCATGATGGAAAAGCGAGATGTCCGCGACGGGGAGCGAGGAGCGTTGGCCGTGGGGGTCCCGTGGTGGGGGCGGCTTGAGTCGCGGATGACCTTTGCGTTGGTTGCCGTTGCAATATTGTGTGTCGGGGCATCCGGGTACCTCGTTCAACTGGCCGCCCAGTACTTCGAGGAGATTGGCGACGCCCAGGACCGGATGCAAGAGCAGCTTGTTGAGATCGCGCAGCCTTTCTACGAAGAGATGGCGGCCGCCAAGCTCGAGTCCTTCGAGGCGAGGGCGACAGTTCTCGGGCTTTCCTTCGAGGCTCAAGCGCCTGTGGACGCCCGGCGGTGGTTTGAGGGGCAGCTTCGCGGTCAATTGGACGTTTTGGCCGTTCGTTTGGAGACGCCTCGCGCTTCGCTGATGATCGACCGCGTTGCGGACTCGACCGTCTCGGCCTCACCTCCTCAACGGTCATTGGGTGGTCCTGTACGGGGGCCGTGGCACCGAGTGCGCCGCGATATTGAGCTTTCCCATGGGGGAACGCTTGAGATTGTATATGGCGTGAACCCCTCGCTGGCATTCGATTATCAGCGACTTGGGTCGCTTAAGCGCGAGCTCGGGAAGGTGAACATCGGCGGTGCGGGTTCAGCGGTCGCGCGCGATGAGGTTGTTCGCGCGTTGGTGTTGTCCTTGTCCGTGGCGAGCGGGCTGGTGTTGTTTGTGTCGATTTTCGCGGGGCTTGTTATCGGTCGCCAGACCACACGGAAACTCTCCGATTTGAGTGCGGTGATGCGGCGGGTGGCGCTCGGCGATTTCGCTGCGCGCGCACCACGGCTTGGGAACGATGAACTCGGTCAACTCGCTTCCGCATTTAACGGGATGCTCGATGAACTCGATCAGGCTCGCGAGACTGTGGGGTATCTTCAGAGAATCGGCGCCTGGCAGGACATGGCACGGAGGATTGCCCATGAGATCAAGAACCCCTTGACCCCGATTCAGCTCGCGGTTCAGCAAATTCGTGAAAAGGACCCGCGCCAAAGTGAGACTTTCACCCAACTCCTACGTGACTCCGTGGAGATCGTTGAGGACGAGATTGAGACCTTGCGCAGGATGGTGACCAGCTTCTCGCAGTTTGCGAGGCTCCCTGTCGTGAAGCTTGAACCGGTTGCGATCGGTCGGATCCTCGATGAATTTCACCGCGCGTATGGCCATTTGAGCGACCGAAGTCAGGATCGACTGGAGGTCGTGTTCGCCGGAGATGCCCGAGAGAAGACTGAGGTGGCGGGCTTACAAATTTTGGCGGACCGCCAGCTGCTGAAGCAGGTCCTGGTAAATCTGGTCGAAAATGCGTTGCTGTCAGCGCGCGACGCGAGCATCGATGCGACTCATGTTCGCGTTCTCGCGCGCTGGGCTGGGGACGGCCGCTTGGAATTGCGGGTTGAGGACAACGGTCCGGGGGTGCCTGAGGGCCTTCGTGACCGTCTTTTTGAGCCCTATGTGACGACCCGAGCCCATGGGTCTGGCCTCGGTCTGGCGATCGTCAAGAAGGTTGTCTTGGACCATGGTGGAGAGATCGCGCTTGAGGAGACCTCGCTCGGTGGAGCCGCTTTCGTGATACGTCTGCCTATTCTTCGTCGCTAGCTCTAGCGGGCCATGTCGCGAGAGGCGACTCGCAACCGCTTTTACGGGCTGTAGACCAGAACAAGAACTGCGGTGGGGAGTCGAGCTATAGTTGCGGGGTCATGCAGGACCGCGAGACCAGCACCCGAGAGTCCCCATCGCCGACGTCGGCCGGGCGAGGCGACGTGGGCCTATCCCCCCCGGTTCGTCACTCGACGGGAAGATCGCAAGCCCTTCAGATGGCCGCGGCTGCCGTGATCGTGATTGCCGGTCTAAAAGCCGGCGGTTCGATATTGGTGCCGGTGCTATTTGCAGCTTTCTTGGCGGTGCTGAGCATGCCGCCGATCAAGGCTCTTCAGCGCCGTGGCCTTCCTGACTGGGCGGCCGTTCTTGTGGTGTTTTTGGGTGTTCTCGGGACCTTCGTTCTTGCATCGATGATGCTGGGGAATTCGGTGAGTTCATTTCTTGAGAATTTGCCGCGGTACGAATCCTCGCTCGAAAACAGCACCTCGGGTGCGATCGAGTGGTTCGCCGATTCGGGGGCGGCCCAGGCCCTTGAATCGCTTGGCTACGACCTGTCGATGGGGATGATCCGCGAGAGTTTGGATCTCGGCGCGGTGATGGGCATGGCTGGGGGGATTCTCTCCAACATCACGAATATCTTGTCCGATACGGCCTTTGTATTGCTGACCGTGGCCTTTATTATGGCCGAGGCTGCCGGATTTCCTCGAAAACTTCGGGCGGCAATCGGAGATCCCGATGCCGACATCGGTCGCTATACCGCTGTGATTGCTGGCATTCAGGATTACCTACGAATCAAGACGTGGGTCAGTTTTGGCACTGGTTCGTTGGTCGCCTTGATCAATTATTTACTTGGCGTGGACTATGCCCTGATGTGGGGGGGCTTCGCCTTCGCACTCAACTATGTGCCAAATCTTGGATCGATCATTGCGGCTGTGCCCGCGGTGCTTCTGTGTTTTGTGCTCTATGGTTGGGAGCGATGCGTGGCTCTATTGACGGCTTACGTTGTGATCAACGTTGTGGTGGGGACAGTGATCGAGCCGCGGTTGATGGGTCGGCGTCTTGGCCTGTCGACACTCGTGGTGTTCCTGTCCTTGGTGTTTTGGGGCTGGGTGTGGGGGGCCGTTGGGATGTTGCTGTGTGTCCCCTTGACGATGATCGTCAAGTTGTTGCTTGAGAATAGCCCCGAACTACGCTTCATTGGCGTGCTGCTAGGATCTGGTGCTGACTCCTCACATCACCTTGAAGCCAGCCGCAGCCAGATTGATATGAAGACAAGCGCAGTTGAAGAGAATAGAATTTCCTAGAGCAACGGGCTGTGGAACACGGGTCGCTTTGGCTTGTTGATGCCCATCTCAGCATAGCTCGCTCGCAAATAGACGATCTCCAATTCAGACGCGGTCGTTTTCTCCTGACAGTGCCAGGCATGGACGGTGGTGCGCCACAGTCCCTTTGCGGTGGGGCCTGTGCTGGTGAGCGACAGTGACCGCGCAGGCTCTGGAATTACCGAACCATAGGCTCCGACGCCGGGTCCATAGGCCGGAGGGGGGGGGGCCTTGGTTGCGGCAAGGAGTTTCGCCAGCTCTGTGCATTGCTCTTCGCCTTCGCGGGTAAAGTCCACGGCGCCAGGGCCGATTCGGTAGATTGCGCCGTACACTTGGTTACGGCGGGCATCGAGTGTTGCGAGTACCCGTTGGTGTTTGTTGAGAGCGAGTTCCTGGACACCCGGAGCGCTGGCCGCGAGGCACGCGAGGGTTGAGAGTCCTAGGCAGGGCACTCCGAGTCCAAGGGCGAGCCCTTTCGCGGTGGCGACGGCGACTCTTGATCCCGTGAAGATCCCAGGGCCGCAGCCCACCGCGATGCAGCTGAGCTCTCGGAGCTGGATTCCGGCTCTTTGTACGGCGGCTTCAATGCGCGGGACAAGATGGATGGAGCACTGATTGGCACCGTCCTTGTCTTCATCGCTTGCGATGAGGTGGGTGTCGTCTGGAGATTCTCCGACCCAACCGACCGCGATGGTGCTGCGGGGGGCGGACGCGTCGAAGGCCAATACCCACGATCGGGTTGGTGTGATTTGTGAAGCTGGGTCTGAGACAAAATGTGGCATGAGGATCACGAGAACCAGATGTCGACGATGTCGTTGCGGATCGCCTTGAGAAAGATAAGTCCGAGGAATACGACGCCGATCAAGCTCGCCCGCTCGCGCGCGCGTTGGCTGACCGGCTTACGACGAATTGCCTCGACGGTGTAGATAGCGATGGTTCCTCCATCCAAGACCGGGATGGGGAGAAGATTGAAAAAACCGATCGACAGGCTGATAAAAGCAAGGATCAAGAAGAACTCTTCGGCGCCTTGGTCGGCCGCGACCCCAGCCACATAGAATACATACAGAACGGAGTGAATCTCATCGAGGTCTTGTTCCCCGAGCAACATTTGTTTGAGTCCCTGCGCCATTTGGTGGAGGAGTGTCGCCGTTTGCGTGAGGCTGAAACGCACCGCGTATGTGAATCGGCCTCGGATCGGCTCAAGATCGGGGAAGCGAGAACTCGTGAAGGGCTCTGTGCCCAGCCACAAGTACTCACGGGTCGATTTGTAGTGGTCGGTTTCTTCGCGGATGACCTGCGTGACCGTGACCTCGTGGGGGTCATTGTCACCGAGTGAGTGCACGCGCAAGACCATCGGTTCCGTGCGTCTTCTAAGGCGATGGGTATCGATGGATTCCCAACGTGTCGTCGGCGTGTCATCCACAGCAAGGATCCTGTCTCCGGCGACGAGACCGGCCAAATCTGCGGGGGAGTCTTTGATGACGCGGCGAATGAATGTATTCGCCGCGAGCATTCCGGTGGTGATGTCGGAATCAGAGTCTTTTCGGGGCAGGAGTTGAGCGTGGTGTGACTTTAGCCACAAATAGGTGCCCAGTTGTCCCCGTTTGGGCACGGGTCGTAGATAGGTCAGCCGCAAACGGGCATCGGTTGTGAGGCGGAGCATCTGCTCGAGAGCCTCGATCGTCCGGACAGGTTCGCCGTTGATCGATGTCACGATGTCGCCGGTACGCAGGCCAGCCTCCCAGGCGGGCGAGTTTGGATCGAGGATACCGATCTGGGGTTCGTAAAAACGTTGGGAGACGCCGAGAATACCGCGGGACTCCAGGGCTCCAAGCCGATTTCTGGACGAGGTCTTGCGTGGGGTGATGAAACGTCGGATGACTTTTGCACCCCGTTTGATCTCCAATTCCAACTCCTGGTCTGCCGAAGCCGCGATGACATCGCGCATCTCGGAGAATGAATGGACATCTCTCGAATCGATCGAGACGATACGGTCGCCAGGCTGAATTTCGGCGTCGGCAGCAGCCGAATCGTCAAAAACGGTTCCGACGACCGGCGGTGCCTGGGATGTATGGCCAAGAGCGAGAAAGAAGATGATCACCAACGGAAGGATGAAGTTGGCCACGGGGCCCGCCGCCAGGATGCAATAGCGAGCCCACAGCGGTTTATTTGAGAGCGCTCGGTCGCTCTCGTGGGGCGGGATCTCCTCGTAAGGGTCTTGCCCGAGCATGCGAACGTAGCCCCCAAGTGGGATCGGGGCCAAGCGGTACTCCGTCTCCCCGATTTTTACACGAAGGATGGTCGGTCCAAACCCGATCGAGAAATGTGTCACATTGACGTCAAGCGCCTTGGCCACGAGCATATGGCCCATCTCGTGGACGAGGATGAGGGGCCCGATCAACAACAAAAAATAAAGGGCGTTACTCATGAAATTCGAGTCTTGGCGGTGTCGTAGAAGCGCCCATGTCGCCTCGTTGTTGTTCATAGTCCATGCACAGCAGCAGGTCTATGCGCAAACGATCGGGCCGCTGGGAGGCTGAGGATCGGGAAAGTGACGCCTTGAGAGTGCGCATTTTGCTCGTTTTGCTCGAGGCGTCGTAAATTAGGGGCGCTAGCGGGCAATGCGCAGAACGCCGTCGCTTCTGGCGAGTTGTGGCGGTGGTCTTTCTTGCGAGCGGTCCGGAGAAGGGCTCGCCATCGGCCGGGGTTTGCGGCTAGCATCGCGTGAGTTTGGCCAAGCTTTCTCCCACGAAGTCTCGCGAGCTGCGAGAGCAGATCGATGCCGTTGAGGAGCGGCTTGAACTCACGAAAGTCGCCTACGAGCGTTACTTCAACGGCGTGGACCGGGCACCACCCATCAAGACACACGAGGGGCTAAAACGGACGATGCGAGCTCTGGCTGTGAGCCGCTTCCCCTCGGCGTCGCTTCGTTTTCGAATGCAGAATCTTCGCGCCCGGCTAGTGACCTACGAGCAGTACTGGACACGGATTCTAGGTCAGATCGAAAAAGGTACCTTCCGGCGGGTTCTGGCCGAATCGAAGCGTCGACAGAACTTGGCGCGAGAGGCGGAGGCCACGAAGCGCCGCCTTGCCGAGAGAGCCGTGGCCACCGACACCATGAATCAAGCCGGCAGTGGCGCAGGCGGTAAAGAGGCGACTCTCACCGCATCGCGCGTGAAAAAGCCGCCTGTGAAGTCGAGCAGCCCTCAGTCCCTTGCTTTGCCGCCTGGGATGGACGCAAGAACGGCGCGCAATTTGTTTCGAGACTTTGTTAAGGCAAAGCGCGACGCTGGTGAGCGTACGGCCGGTCTTACGTACGGCGGTTTGGTACGAAAATTGTCGCGTGAAATGCCTAGCCTGCGGGCGCGTCACGGTGAGGATATTCGTTTTGAGGTCGCTACTGCGAACGGCAAGGTTCGTTTACGCGCGCGCGGCGGCGGTAATTCCGCATGAAATTTCGGATCCGCGATCGTTTTGGGCTCTCATCGTTGATCGAGTGCCCTCGTGATCGATTGGGCCGCCGTGCACAGTCTCTCTCTGAATCTCCTGGGCACTGGCGTCGTCTAGTTCTCCTCCACCCACGAAGACAGTTCAACATCATGGCTACACCCAAAGCTCATCGTTTCGCCTTCCTGATCCCTTGCATGGCCGTCGTCTTGCCGGCTTGCACTCATGCAGAGTCGAGTTCTCCGACCGCGACGCCGCAGCAAGCACCGACGATCGCGGAGGGGGCCGACGACGCTGCAACGCCGGGTACCCAAGCAAATCGGCGAAAGCCAAGAAGCACCACCGGTGCGGCCAGAAATGCTGGGCCGGAGCCGAAGGCGAGTGTGCGGCGCATGGTGACCGAAAAACCTCCGCGTCAGCCCTCAGATGGCGACCATCCCGCATCTGGTGATGATGAGGTTGTGCACGGCCTGCATGGCGAGGTCTACTCGATCGCGGAGATCTCGTCGTTGCCAAATTTTTCTGAGGCATCGATCGGTCAGGTCGATGTCGCGAATCTTGATTTCCCCTCGGGAAACTTCCCAGGGATCGACGGAGAAGGTTTTGCCTTGCGCTTCTCCGGTTCGTTTAACATCGTCGAAGACCGCGAGTTTCAACTCTGCCTCAATAGCGCGGACGGGTCGCAGTTGTTGTTGGAAGACCAGTTGATCGTGGACAATGACGGACTGCACGGCCCCAAAGAGGTCTGTGAACTCGTCTATCTCGAAGCTGGAGAGTACGAGCTCGAAGTTCGCTACTTCAAGAGTGGAAAAAATGGTGCCGCGTTGCAGTTCTTGTGGGGGCAGGGCGCGGGGGCGCGAGTTGTGGTGCCGACGGAGGTGCTCTTTCCGCCTGACCTGGATGGCCAGGGGAGCTAGGGCTATCTAGCGCGCTTTGGGGGTCGGGAACTCAAGGTCGAGCCCCAAAGCGACATCGGCTCCGACGTCCATGAGCCATGAGCCATGAGCCATGAAATTGGCTAAAATAGGCCACAGGAGAGAGGTGGAAAGACTTCCGGTGTCGCCTGTTATGGTCGAAGATCTCGAAGATGTCGAAGGTCAGATTCTCTCGAAAGTTTTTACAAGAGAGCTCGAGCAAGAACTCGGCGGCAACGAGGCCGTGGCACATCGCGCTGCCGCTGGCCGCGTTTACGTTGTCCGGCGCGGCTTGTGATCTTGGCAAGAGCAGTGTCGAGCATGCGGCCGTCGAGGAGATCGAAGGGTGCCAGGGGGAGGCGGCCAGCGCCGCCCATCCGTTCGGAAGCCGCCCGCAGCCCTACGTCTCGACATTGAATCTGCCGAGTCCAGCACAAAGTGACAAAGACTCCGCGGTGGTGAGTTTGTATCGCCGGTGGAAATCCGCCTATCTTGAGCCGAGCTGCTCGGGCTCCGAATCTTTGATCCGCACGGGGCACGACGACAATCTTACAGTCAGCGAAGCTCATGGCTACGGAATGATCATCCTAGCGATGATGGCCGGCGAGGATGAGGGGGCGAAGACGCTCTTCGATGGGATGTATAGATTTTTTGTCGCGCACCCGTCGGAAGCTTCCTCGCACCTAATGGCATGGGCGCAGGATTTTCAGTGCATTGATCACGAAGGTCGGTCGAGCGCGACCGATGGCGACATGGACATCGCGTTTGGGCTGCTCTTGGCGGATAAACAATGGGGCAGCGGCGGCACCATCAACTATCGACAGGAAGCCATACAGGTGATTCGTGCGATCCATAAATTTGATGTCGACGATAGTAACCACTACATGCTTCTGGGAGATTGGGTCACCCCTGACGAAACGGTTTACTACCCCGCGACACGGCCATCCGATTTCATGCCTGGTCACCTCGGCGCTTTCAACGAGGCGGATGACAACGACTCCTGGCTCGAACTTCGTGACGCGACGTACTCGATGCTTCTTGCCTTCCAGGAAAAATATGGTGGCGAGACCGGTCTCGTTTCCGATTTTATCGTCGATGCGGCAACAGACCCGAGGCCCGCAGACCAGGGGTTTCTGGAGTACAACGACGCTCACTACGCCTACAACGCATGCCGGGTGCCGCTGCGTGTAGGGACGCACATGGTGACCTCGGGCGACGCGCGAGCGCAAGAGATGCTCACGCGGCTCAACCGTTGGGCAGAGGAGTCGACCGGAGGAGATCCCTATCAACTTCGTGCCGGCTACTCGCTCGATGGTACCGTGCTTTCGGGCTTCGAGCACACAAGCTTTGCGTTCACCGCACCGCTCGGGGTCGCGGCGATGGTCGGTTCCTCTAGCCAGGAGTGGCTCGATTCGTTGTGGGAACAGATGACGACGGAGTCTGACGGTGTCTACTACAGTGATTCTCTGCAGCTGTTGTCGATGCTCGTGATGAGCGGGAACTGGTGGAACCCCGCCCAGGTGAGCTGTCCAGATTCGTCTGGCTAGCGAGCGCTGACGAATCTCACTAGAGCCTGGTGACGAAGGCCGCGAGTGCAGCGATTTCGGAAGTGGATAGCTTTTTGGCGTAGGCTTTCATTTTCGTCTTTGGGACACCCGATCCGATGAGCTTTTTGGCCTTCGCTACGCTCAATTTGGAGCCCTTAAGAAGCGGAATTTCATATTTTTTGCCCATCTTCGTATTGGAGTCACCGGCTGAGCCGTGGCATTTCTTGCAACTCTTCATATAGAGGGCTTTTGCATCGATTTTTGGTCCACGCTGTTTCTTACCGACTATTTTTTGCGGCCGCGATTTTTTGCGGTCTTTGGTTTCGACGGATTTTCGTGGATCCGGCGTTTTCGCGGCAGTGAGTTGCTCTGGTGTCACTGGCGCCGTGATGCCAGCATCAGGGTCGCCTGGTGCGCCACTCCTAGAAGAGACCGGAGGCTCTATTTCGGGGGCCCCTGGGGCGACCGGCCGGTTGCTCAGGGAGGGCACGCTCTTGTCATCCGTTGATTTCCCGCGACCATCAGGCCTAGGGCCTTGACCCTTTGTACCGGAGGCGTCGTCCAGCTGAGGGATTGAGGGGGGGAGGACAGAGGTTTTTACCTCCTCTTTTGAATCACAGCCGAGCACAAACAAGATGCACCCGACCATGGAGATGAGCGACTTTGATCGAACGGGACCCTCGCAACGCGAATCGCCGGGAGCGATTGAAAGATCGTGGTGAGGAGCGTGGGGAACGACAATTCGTGGGGTCCAAAACATAATCGATCGATGTGGTCGAGGGTCGCATGGCCTGGGACCCGTGTGTATCCGTATCTTTACATGGAGACGGGTCCCCGACTCAAAGCTAGTCGCCTACAAACACAAAATCGTCACCTGCAGCTCCCGCGTGGCATGCGATACACCCCGCGTCTGCACCAAGACCGATTCTTCCCGCGAGCGCGACCCCATCTCCGTTTGTGGCGACTGCGCCGTCTGGCATAAATTTCACCCAGAACCAATCGGCGGCATCGGGAGAATATCCGTCAATCTTCTGCATGACAGTGATCGCCCCGAGAGCGGCCTCATCTTCTTCGGAAAAATTTTCTTTTATGATGATGGAACCGTCAGAGAAATCGGTGATGTCGCCCTTTGCGACCGTGTTGAGGTAGAAACGCACAAAAGCACCGTGAGGGGCCATGCTCGCTTGGAGGCCTTCGAGACCGGGAAAGCTGTCCCAGGTGTTGTAGCCGGCCATCTCCGACCAAAGGGCCGTTGCGCGGTCGACGTCCTCGTCGTCTCCAAAGGGCAGAGCTCCGCCGTCGGTGCCACCCGGGTCACAGCCACCAGTGCCGCCAGGGTCACAGCCGTCGCCGTCACCGTCGCCGTCGCCGGGTTCGCAACCATCGCTGCTGTCGGAGCCCGGATGACAGCCATCGCCATCGCCATCGCCATCGCCATCGCCATCGCCATCGCCATCGCCATCGCCATCGCCATCGCCATCGCCATCGCCATCGCCATCGCCATCGCCATCGCCATCGCCATCGCCGGCCTCGGTCTCTGAATTGGCGCCCTGTTCGTCTCCACAACCGGTGAATGTCAAAAGAGCCGCGGAAAGTACTGCTGTTGTATATAGATGTACGTGCATGAGTTTCGTCTTTCGCGCAATTCGAGACTAGGCGAGGAAAAATCGTCGACCTCAAGAGGGGTATCGAGGGCTCGGCGATCCAGACGGTTTGGGGACCGAGAGCAGAAATCCCAGGCGAAGATGCGCTCGTGCGGTGAACGGACCTTTTAAGACGCTGTTACAAGCATTGCGAGAAAGCTCAGCGTAATTGAGACTTGTCGCGCGAGATTGCGACAAGTCTTGTGGGGAGCGGGCGTCGACATCTGGGCTTGAATTCGTTCCGGTCGACACCTTACAGTAGCCAACGATGTTTCTGCCGATCATTGTCCTAGCGATCGCGTCGCCCACCGAGGGGGAGCTCGAGGTCAAGGTTCGCGAGGTGTTCGACGACGCGTGTACACTTTGCCACGACTCCAGCGATGAATTGAATCTCGAGGGGGTGACGCTCGAGAGGCTCGCTCAAAAGCGGGCCGCGAGTGGGGAGCCTATGGTGGACCCGGGGCATCCTGAAGAGAGCTACCTCTACCGGAAACTCGTTGGCGCAGAGGGGATCGAAGGCGACCCGATGCCTCTTGATGAAGAACCGCTCTCCGAAGAACAGCTGGGGACCCTTTTGGCTTGGATCTCCTCCGCGAGCGACGCCGCGGAGCGAGATGCCGCCGGAACTGGCGACACAAGCAGTGAGTCGGCGGTTGCAGTTGAATCGGCCGTCGGCGCGAGCGATGTCGAAGATCCGGTCCTGCCGGCCTCCACGGTTCGGCCGCAGAAGCGGCGGAAGAAGCCTTTCTTTGGCACCCACCAGATCAACCTTCAGACGACGACCACCCTCGGGAAAAATGTTCTCGCCTATCGAATCCACCATCGATTCGGTCGATTTGGAAGTATCGGTGAGCGCGCGTATGCGGGGCTGGCAAATGGCGTTGTGATGAGTATGGGGGTCGAGTACGGGATCGTCGACGGTCTTGATGTTCTTGTGCGCTGGTCGTCATCGCGTCTTGACTGGGAGTTGGGTGCGAAATACGTGGCTCTGCGGCAAGAAGAAGGGGCTCCGCTGTCGCTCGGTCTATTCGCTTCCTTCGAGGGGATCTCGGATTTCCCTGAGAATGCTAAGAATCGCGCGACAGGAAATGTGCAACTGATGGCGAGTCGCCTGTGGTTCGAACGCTGGAGCACGCAATTGACCCTTGGCTACTCGCCGTTGACCAATCACGCGACGAAAGTCGAGGTCGATCTCGAAGATGGGCGAGGTCCAATCGCGGTTGAAGACAGGCGAGGGACCGCGAATCTTGGGTTGGCATCGACATTTTGGTTTGGGGGCAAACGTAGAAACGGTCTCGATCTTGAGTATATTTTGCCAATTCCGGATGGCGGAAGTCCGAACGTGTTTTATTTTCATGGTGGCGACGCGGACCCGCAGGGGAGCCGCGTTGGGAGTTGGTCGCTCGGTTGGTCGCGGAAAGCCGGACTGCACCTTTTTCAGATTTTGGTGACGAACACCCGTAATATTCACACCAACTTGGTCGCTCCTGGGGGCGACACAAAAAACCCCTTTAAGCCCTTCGGCGACTTTTTCTTGGGTTTTAATCTGAGCCGGAAATGGAATCTCTGAGATGTCATATTCGAACACATGGATTGAAATATGTTCCTCGCGGGCCAAAGGGCTGGCTGTTGGAGTCTTTGCGACGCTTGGATGCGGTGGATTGGAAGAGCTGGACACAGACGCTGCGGCGACGATCCCGAGTCCGGTGCAGCGTGCCTTTGAGGAGTCTTGTGGGACCGCGGGATGCCATGACGCCAAGAGTGTCGCCGGCGGGCTATCGCTGGCGGAGGGCGACTCCGCCGCGATTCTCGACATGGTCGCGGAGGGCTATCCCATGGTGGAGCGGGGGAACGTCCAAGGATCCTATCTCGCGCGGAAAATGTTGGACAGCGAGGGCATCGAAGGAGACGTGATGCCCGCGCGCGCGCCCATGCCCGAAGACGATGTGAACCTCGCGCTTATTCTCGGATGGATCGCGGGTGCCGAGGTGGGCGGAGATTCGGAGGACGATACGGGCAGCGAATCCGGAGATGGCGCACAGGGCGATTGTTTTGCCCCCACGCCGTTGCCCGATTCGGTGAACTATGCTGCCCATGTTCATCCGATTTTCGAGGCGAAATGCAGCGGGTCGTTTTGTCACATCGACATGGCAACCGCATCCTTGGAGCTGACGGACGTGGGGTCTGATCAAGATCTCATCGGTATTCCATCATCGTTGGGGACGGGTGCGCCTCTTGTTGAAGCTGGGAATCCAGATGGCAGCTATCTGTGGCATCGGCTGGTTGGAACCGGCGCGTCACTTGGGGGGGTCGCGGCCCGTATGCCCATCGGGGGCGCACCGTCATTGTGCGAAGACGAGATGGCGGTGATCTACGAGTGGATCTCTGGGCTTTGAGTCGCCGATACGTGGGTATTCCAAACGGAACTCAAAGGAAACATGGACCTTACGCGACGTAGGCAGGGAGGGTGGGGGTCGTTGACGCCATGGGAACGAACCGTGGCGAATCTCTGTATTGCCGGGACGTTGGCGGGAATCGCTGTGGCTCTCGTCGTCGGGAGCGAGAACTTTCCACTTTCGAACGCTGTAATGTTTTCTCGGGACGTCGGCTCCGACCGACCCAGATACACCATGCATTGGTACGTCAACGGCGACGAGACGGAGACGATTCTTCACCACCTAGAGCTCTCGGATCGGTACTTTTTTCAGCACTTCTACGGCCCGACCGATACGGGGCCCTTGTACGCAGACACGCCGACCGAGGCCGGTTGGGAGGCCCTAGAGGAGCGACTTGTTCCTTGGTTCGAGGTCTTCGTTGGTCGATATGAAGAACGAGAGAAGAGGGGAGTCGAGTCGGTGAGATTTGAGATGCGGCTCGAAAATTCGAAGGTCCGTGGTGCTCCGATCGACTACGTCGTTGGCACCTACCATGCCCGGCGACACGAATTTCGAGGAGTGTACCGCCATGTGGACTAGGTTCTGGTTCAGCGAGAAACATCGCTACAATCCCTTGGGCCTGCTGCGAATTGTAGCGACATCCATTTGGGCGACGGAGCTGCCGAGCTACCTTCGGTACATGGGGCTGTGCAACGACCTCCCCGATGGGTACGTGGCCGATCTCTTGGGCCTTCGGATGATGGGAAACGCTGCGTTCCCACTTCCCGAGGCTCTTCAGCAGCCGTTTGGTCTTATTCTGTATGGGGCATTGGTCCTCGCCTTTGTCGGCTTGTTCACCCGAATAAGCCTCGCAGTCACCGCGCTCGGGGCCTTCTATCTATTCGCTGGAGAGGTCGCCAGTGACGGCTACGATCACCAACTTTTACTCACTGTCTATGTTTTACCGGTCTTGGCGGTGGCACCCGGAAGTCGTCAGCTATCGCTGGACGCCATCCTCAAGTGGTGGCGTGGTGGCAAGAGAACTTCATTTCGAGAGGCGGTGCTCTCGTTCTCGACAGGTAAAACATGGGGCTACAAACTAATTTTGTGCATGTTTGCGAGTCTGTATGTCGCCGCAGGAGTCTCTAAATTACGCTACTCGGATGGTCGTTGGGTGGATGGCAAGACCCTAAGTTACTACATGGCGAACGAAGAGCGTCAGCAGGTCTATTTTGGCCAACGGGACACATTTTCTCCAGATCTTCGTGCCCAGCCCATCGAGCTGGTCGATCAGGCCTACGGCGCAGGCAGTTCTAAACCGGCGCGGTGGATGGCTCGCTTTGGGCCTTTGATGGCCCTACTGGCCACTGCGACGATTGTGCTGGAGCTCGCAGCTCCGCTTCTGCTTGGGGGTCCGGCGGTGAGGCTTGGCTATCTCGCTTCGGTCTTCATGATGCACACATCGATCGGCCTGCTTATGCACCTCGGTTTTACGCAGTATCGCCTGTACCTGCTGTCGCTGGTGGACTGGCGGTGGCTGTCGAGTGTGCTTCGAGCATGGATCGAGCGTCGCAGGCCGCCGGGCTGACCGGCGGAGGACCGCGAATGCTCGAAATCGACCCTTCCCCTGGCAAGGGTCTTGAATCTGCGAAACATTGGGGATCGCGTCTCTTCCGCGCTCGATCGCGGAACGATCAGTCCGTCGACCGTTTTGCAGGGCTCCTACGGTCGACCAGGCCACAATCTCTCACTTCTAGAGCAAAATCCAAAAATGAAGCAGCTCGCGGAACTCTGTAGTGCTGGGCGGACGGGAGGGCTATGCTCCCGCCGCCCAGCACTCGACCTTGGGCGAATTTTAGAGCCGACGTGCGCTGGCAATACGCTCGTTCGACGGCCTAAGACCTGCCCCTGAATCGTCGGTTTCTATGAACGAAAAGACTGAATCTCTCGACTGCCTTCTCCTAGGCGAAGAACCGCTGCTTCAAAGTTGTGGCGATGAACTTCTCACGCGAGGTCACCGAATTGGTGCGGTTGTCACGAACTCGCCAGGGCTTCAGGCCTGGGCAGAGGATCACGACCTTCCGGTGCTCAAGAGAGCACAGCTCCGTGATTGGGTTATCCAGCACCCCCCCGATGTGCTGTTGTCGATTACTTACCCCGCATTGATCCCCGTCGCGGTCATCACATCCGTGAAGATCGCAGCACTGAATTATCACGATGGGCCGCTGCCTCGATATGCGGGGATCAATGGCTCAGCGTGGGCGCTCCACAACGGCGAGCGTGAACACTCGATCGTCTGGCACCATTTGACAGCAGAACTCGACGCTGGAGATATCCTTGAGCGCCGCGATGTCACTCTCGACGCGGCCGAGACCTCGCTCTCGCTGAACATCAAGAACGCGACGCTCGCCCTTGAGGCATTCTCCTGCCTGGTCACCCGGATCGAAGAGCGACGTTTGGACGGGGCCGCCCAAGATACCTCGATCGAGCGCACGATTTTTTCACGCCACGATCGGCCCGCCGAGCTGTGTGTCATCGATTGGACAAAGGAGGCTGCGACCATCGACAGTCTTGTTCGGTCGTGTGATTTCGGCCGTTTCACCAATCGATTTGGTGCCGCAAAAATCGTCCATCGTGAGGCCTGCCTCGTCGTCCAACAATGCTTCGTGCTCGATGATGAAACGAAAAGAGGTTCGCCGGGTACTGTTAGCGAGACGTCGGAGAAGGGGATTATCGTTGCTTGTGGGGGAGGAAGGGTCCAGCTGACTCGGTTTTCGACCACCGCTGGCGCAGCGGTTTCGGTTGAAGATGCGGCGAAGATCCTCGGTGTGGTCGTCGGCCAGACGCTGCAAAATCACGCGAGTGCGAGTCGAGCACAGGCGAGCCGGCGCGTCGCTGAACGAGAGCCGTACTTCGTGCGGCGGCTGCTGAATCGGCGTTTGCCGACCTTGCCCTTCAAGCCGTGCAAGGGAGCAAGTGTGACCGCCCCCGTGGCGCTGACGGCCGACTTTGTCCGGGTATTTGAAGGCAAGCTCGATGCTGCGATGGGGGCCGCGCTGTCCTTGGTGCTGTCGTCGCTACTGAGAGAGGACTCTTTCACTGTTGCGCTGACTTCATCGGCATTGCAAGCGAGCCCAATGGGGGACGTCATTTTTGGATCGCTTCCGCTGACGGTTCAACTCGATCGCCACCGCAGTTTTCGAGAGACGGTTGACCAGTTGGTGAATGAGATAGGCGGATTGAATGACGATGCCGGATTTCTTAAAGATCTCGTGGGTCGTCATCCTGGACTGCGGGATCAGGCTGATCTTGGTCGGGGAATGGTGTCACCTGTAGCGTTTGCGTTGGGTCCGATGCGGGTACTTCCTGGAGCGAAGTTGAGCCTTGTGCTGAGTCAGGGGGCAGGAGCGCTGGTGACCGACGGGAGCATCTCGCTTGAGGACGCTCAGCGTTTGGCAGCGTGGGTCGGCAACGTTATCAATACGGTTGGGCAACATCCCGATCGACCTCTGGGGAGCATAGACATGTTGGCCGAGGAGGAGCGAAAACGCTGCATTACGGAGTGGAACAGCACGGCACGCGCTTACCCGAACACCGCGAGAATCTTTGACCTTTTTGAGCAGCGTGTTGTTTTACAACCGGATGCCATCGCCTTGGTGTTTGGCGATGAACACATGAGTTTTCTGGAGCTCGAACATGCTGCGAATCGCATCGCTCATGCTGTGCGCGCCCGAGGCGTCGTGCCTGGACAATTCGTGGGACTCCAGGTGGAACGCGGGTTTGACCTTGTCATTGCCCTGCTCGGAATCGCCAAGTCGGGGGCTGCTTACGTGCCCATCGATGTGATTTATCCGGCGGAGCGCGCTGAGTTTATGCTCCGAGACGCGGGAGTGCGCCTCGTGTTGGCATCGCCTTCATTTGTCGATCGCTGCGGAGATCGCGATGTCTTGATCGTCGGTGGTGCGGAGGTCATGGAGGCTCCCGTCGATCGATTTGAGAGCGGGGTTCGTTCGGATCAAGTTTGCTACACGATATTTACTTCAGGAAGCACGGGGCAACCGAAAGGGGTTGTCCTGACCCATCAAGCCGTCGTGAACACGCTTGATTGGGTCAACAGGACCTTCGAGGTGACGCCTGAGGACAGGCTTCTTTTTGTGACATCGCCGAGCTTTGACCTCTCCGTGTACGACGTCTTTGGTGCGCTCGGTGCTGGAGCCTCGATCGAGATCGCGCCTGAGGATCTCACCGCCGATCCAGAGGCCATGGTGCAACGACTCTGCAACTCGGCGATTACAATCTGGGACTCTGCTCCTCCCGCGCTTGCAAGGCTCGCACCCTTCTTTCCCGCGCGGGCACCCGCATCGAAATTAAGGTTGGTGATGATGTCGGGCGACTGGATTCCAGTGGGTCTTCCGGATCACCTGATGCAGGTTTTTCCTCGTGTCAGCGTAAAAAGCCTCGGGGGTGCCACCGAAGCCGCGATTTGGTCGAACTTCTTTCACGTCGACGAGGTGGATCCCTCCTGGAAGTCCATTCCCTATGGCCGTCCGATTCAAAATGCACGTTACTACATTTTAGATCACCATCAGCGGCCGTTGCCGGCGAACGTGACCGGTGAGTTGTACATCGGGGGGACTTGCTTGGCTCAGGGTTATCTCGAACGCCCAGAACTGACGAGCGAGCGATTCCTTGCCGATCCGTTTGTGAGCGGCGAACGAATTTATCGAACGGGTGACCTGTCGCAGTTTTGGGGAGATGGGACAATGGAGTTCCTTGGACGCTCGGATTCTCAGGTCAAAATTCGTGGCTTTCGCGTCGAAATTGGTGAAATCGAGGTCGCTATCTGTGCGTTGCCAGGAATTCGTACAGCGCTGTGCACCGCGGATGTTGATGCCTCGGGCCACAAGGCGCTCGCCGCCTACGTTATACGTAAGAAATCTACGGCTCTTGATGCGACCGCCCTGAAGCAAGCCTTGTCAAAGCATATGCCCGATTTCATGGTGCCGACGTACGTCATCTTTCTTGATGCGTTTCCATTGTCGTCGAACGGCAAGGTTGACCGCAAGCGTCTCCCGAAGCCAGAGGGGATCGCCGCTGAGGTTCGGGACATTGTCGAGCCCCGGACACCCATCGAAGAGACCCTGGTGACGGTCTTCAAAGAGGTTCTCAAGCTCGATAGCGCGAGCATTCACGACAACTTCTTTGATCTGGGAGGTAGCTCTTTGCAAATTTTGCAGGTCATCGATCGCCTGCACAAGCGGGGCGTCTCACTCGATCCCGCGGAGATGTTTCGCAACCCGACCGTCAGCAAGCTCGCTGGGGTTGTCGGGGCCCGGGTCGCGGATACCGGTGAGGACTCCGGTACGATCGTCGTGATGCAGCAACACGGTGCGAATCCGCCGCTGTTTCTGGTGCATTCGATGCCGGGTGATTTGTTGGGCTATGGAGACTTGGTCCAGGACCTGGGCATCGACCAGCCGGTGTATGGAATCCATGGTCTAGGTCCGATCCGTGCCGATCAGAGCATCGTCGAGATGGCTCAAAAATATGCCAGCCGTCTCGCGGCGTTCAAACCGACGGGCACGATTCATCTTGGCGGCTGGTGTTTTGGGGCGACTGTGGCCCTCGAGATGGCGACAATTTTGCGAGATGCTGGGCGCCAGGTTGGGTTGGTTGTGCTCATTGAGGCGGCACCCTCGAGATCGTCGATTGCGCGAAAACTCCATCGAGTTCGAGAGCTTGTGCGCGTGCGCGGTGCGCGTGGCGAACGGATCAAGCGCATGTTCAAGTCGCTTGTTGTCCACGAAGAATTTGACGAGGGAACCTTCGCCCTCGAGATTACCGCGGGTCCCTTCGCCAACCGGGCAAGCAACTACAGAAACAACCGAGCCGCGGCGGCCAAGCACCGGACGACGCCCTACGCGGGCGAGATCACATTGATCCAGGCGGTGCCGGAGGATGGCGAGGTCGCTTCGGATGAAGGCTGGGGACAGTTCGCGGATGGTGTCCAGTTGCGGTCGATCTCGACCTCCCACACGGACATCATATGCCGACCTCATTCGGAGGAAGTCGCTCGTCATATCATCGCCGACATTTCTCGTGCCGAAGAAAATATTCAGTCGAGCTAGTGGATTGCAGGTCCGGCCGTGCTTTTTAACTCCTATTTATTCATCCTGCTGTTTGTGCCGATTGTCGTGGCGGGCTATTTCATGCTCGGCCGGCTCGGGAGCACCAAGATTGGCCTCAGTTGGCTGATCGCGTGCAGCCTATTTTTCTATGGCTACTACAATCCCGCGTATCTCGCATTGCTCGGTATCTCCGTACTCGCCAACTATGGAGTGGGACGGCTGCTGTCCGGGGAGGGGGTCGCTCCGAAGACTCGGTTCCGTCTAGCGAGTGGGGGTGTTGTTTTTAACCTCGCTCTTCTCGGCTACTATAAATACGCCAATTTTTTTGTTGAGAATATCAACGTCGTATTTGGCTCCGACTTTGTGCTGGAGAAGCTCCTGCTTCCCTTGGCGATCTCGTTTTTTACGTTTCAGCAACTCGCCTACGTTGTCGATTCTTACCAGGGAAAGACGCGACGATATGGGTTTGTCGAATATACGTTTTTTGTGACCTTCTTCCCGCAGTTGATCGCGGGTCCGATCGTGCGTCACGAGGAGATGATGCCGCAGCTGAAGAAGAATATTCTTCAGCTAAACCCCACAAACTTGGCGAGCGGGACAAGCCTTTTTTGCATCGGCCTGTTCAAGAAGGTGATTTTCGCCGATCAGGTAGCCAGATATGTCCAGCCGGTATACGACGGTCTCGGAGGGGCAGATCCAGGGTTCACCGCGGCATGGCTGGCGACCTTTGCCTATTCGCTCCAACTCTATTTTGATTTCTCGGGCTATTCGGATATGGCATCGGGTCTCGCGCGGATCTTCAACCTTACGCTTCCGCAGAATTTTGATTCACCCTATAGGGCGGAGTCGCCGACTAGTTTTTGGCGTCGATGGCATTGCACCCTGTCTGCCTTCCTCAAGCAGTATTTGTATTTCCCTCTTGGCGGGAACCGCAAGGGGGAGACGCGTACCAACATCAATCTTTTCTTGACGATGCTTCTCGGCGGGCTGTGGCATGGCGCGGGCTGGGGATACATTATCTGGGGAGCACTCAATGGAGTGCTGCTGCTTGGGCAGAAGGCTTGGAGTAAGACCGTCGGCAAGCGTCTCGGAGTCGAGCCGTCGAGGTTCCGGATCGAACTCAGTATTACGACGACTTTTTTCCTGATCATGCTGACCAGGATCTTCTTTCGTGCTGAGAGCTGGGATGGCTCAATGTCGATGTTGCGTGCATTGCTTGGCATGGGCGGGGTGGATGTTGTTGAGAGTGCGCCGGGACTCTTTCCTGGAATAGCGATGGCAGTCGGGCTCTATCTTGTTGCTCGTTTGGCGCCCAACTCGATGCAGATCATGGCTGACGTTGCGCCGGTGCTTGGAAAAATTCGGCCGGGACCCCGTTGGTTGCGCTGGCGTCCGAATGGAACCTTCGCCGTGGTGGTCTTCGGAATGTTCGTCATTTGTATCGTCAACCTCGCCGAGGTTAGCGAGTTCCTCTACTTCCAATTTTAGCAGGTTGTGATGAAGTCTAACCCTCGAAGTTTTAATCGGATCGTGTTTGGTGGCGGATTGCTGTTTGTTGTGGCGACCGCCGTGGTGACCGCCGTGGTCGACCCGTTTGCGATCTACCGGGGAGACCCCTACGCGGCGAGTCAGAAACAGGGGGTCTTGGGGCAGGTTCGAATGCACCGCGCCCATGCGCTACGTCAGGTCGATGCGGATGTCTTGTTGTTGGGGACTTCACGGACACTGTATGGGCTCGATCCCAACGACTCGACGCTTTTGAGCCGCGGTGAGCGGCCGTACAACGCCGCATTTCCAAACGCTTCAATTTTTGAAAGCCTCCGCTACTTGCAGCATGCTCATGCGTTGTCGCCTGTACGCGTCGCTGTGGTCGAACTGGGACTGCTGAGCTTCGATACAAGCTATTCGCTTGAGCGGGAAGGGTACAACGATGAACGGATGGCCGTCAGTATTACGGGAGCCGCTCAGGATCGGCCGTGGAGTGATCTTGGCGCGACCTTGTTGTCCCTTGATGCCATCAAACAGTCGGTGAAAACGCTCGCGCCGGGTGGCCGGGCGCATCTGCTCGATGAACGAGGTGGGGGGCGGCAAGAGGCTCTCATGATGCGCTCGTCTCGGCCCGGCGGAATTCGTGAAATATTCATTGGGTCGGAGCGGTTCTATTTCAGTCGGTTTTTCTGCCTTCGCATAGAGGATGAGGCGGGGAAGTCTGCGCCGATGGAGAGCTTTGAGCGGCTCTTGTCCTTTGCGCGAGAGAACGAGATCGATCTGTATTTTTACTTTTCTCCTGTACATGCTCGCTTGCTGTTGGCTATGGAACGGGCTGGTTTGTGGCCGATGCTCGGCGTTCTCAAAAAGCAAATTGTTGAACGATTGGATCTCGATGGCAGGTCACACGGCGGTCGTGCCTACCCTGTTGTCGATTTCATGACTGCCGCCGGAGTCGCAGCCGAGCACATCCCCGTGAACGCAGAAATGCAACGGACGGAGCACTACACCGATGCCTCGCATTTCAATCGCTCGGTGGGGCACGAGATTCTCAGTCGACTCTTGGGGGGGGCGGTCGCGGAGGGGGGCTTTGGGGTCGAACTTCGACCCGCAACGGTCGAGGCAAACAATCGCCGCCTGAGTGCAGAGTTGGAGAGATATCGCCGGGCGCACCTCGAGGATCTCGCTGAAGTTGAGCGAAGTGCAAAGATCGCACTGGATGATGGCGCGCGTGATGGCTGCAGCCTGTGAATGTTTAACCGAGCGGCTGCAACAATCCCGCTGAATCAAGGCCTGGCAATATCGGTCGAGTCTACCCCGCCTGAAGGCTCGACCAGGGGGGCAGGAGTAAACCCCGGAGCCCAGGTGATGTTGTTGTCTTTGTTTGGTGGGCGTTGAAGACAGAGCAGGACCATAGAACGGCGGGTTTAACGTCCTCGATGGCGCCATCGGGCATCGTTATCACGTTGGAGCGCGTCCCACGGATGACATGGTATTTCCCCCATTGCCGTCGGTCGTGAACAATCGGACGCTAGGCCAGCAAGATTGGATTCGCCGTCGGGTCGTGCTCCGACGATGGCGAAAGCGTATCTGCGTGGGCGCCGAAGCTCGCTCGTCGAAATTGTCAGCCCTCGGAGGCAACCGAAGCCTCGGAGTTTGAAACAGCGGTGGTCTTTGGAACGGGACAAGCACCGATATGCTGCACGGGCGGCCACACGGAGAAGCGAAGTGTACGGGCACAAAAAAGCCGTCGGGACGATTTTCGTGTCTCCGACGGCCTTGATGGGGGAGGGGCGCGCGATGCCACCTCTTGGGCCGTTACTCTGGAACGGTAGCGACAAGCCAGCTAAATCGAGTCATGGCGAGGTCTCCGGTCATCAGACCGTCAGCGTCGATGGTGACGGTACCGATCGCTGTGTAGCTCGCTGAAAGCTTGTCGAGTTCGTAAAAAGTGATGGTTGAGTCTGCCCCTCCCGCAAGTTCGACAAGGGTCGGATCAGCGGCGAAGGTGGGTGCCCAGGTCTTGTCGCTGTCTTCTTTCGCGTGCGCGCCGAAGAGTGCGTAGCTCCACACGGCGATGGGCTTCATGCCCTCGATGGCCCCCTCGGCCATCATCGCAACGTCTGAGCGCACTCCGCCCATGACATGCGGAAGACCTACACCGAACTTGACGTCGTCATCTTTGAGATCGTTGATGGTCACAATGTCCGCGACGATGGTTGCAGGCCCGGTCGTCAGATCAGAGACGGGCCCGACGTAGGGCGTCACGAGGCATTGGTCGATGGTGATGTTATCCCCCTCGTTGAGGGTAATGAGCCGGGCCTGTCCGGAGTAGTAATTGTCGCCGTCGGGGCCGTGTACGACTTTCAGCGAGTAGTCGGTGAAGACTGTCGCTGTGATGTTCCAGGATCCGTCATCGGCGTCGACTTTTGGCGAGAGGCAGACGGAGTTGTTGGTGGTGCAGAGTTGAACGGAAGCCGTAGGCATGGGGTTTCCATCGGCGTCGCAGTTCTTTGCCGAAAGTGTTGCTGTCGGTACATCCACGGTGCCGGTGTCGGTGCCGGTGTCAGTGTCGTCGCCGTCGCCGTCGCCGTCTCCGTCTCCGTCTCCGTCTCCGTCTCCACTCCCGGACCCGGATTCATTTGGATCGGAGACATCGCAACCGGCGCTGAAGCCGAAAATCAGACAGGGGAGGAGAAGCAGAGCGGATCGCTTAAGCATTTCAAGAGCCTACCACCGTATTGTGACGAGGTGATAGATCGTTGTTTGAAAAGGGAGTGTTCTTTGGATTGGTAGCAATAGCGAACGTTTGGGGAGGGTCGAGAGAGTGACTTTTTGACACTCGGCGCCAATGGCGCACGTCGAGAGTGAATGGCGCCGGGATCTCACGCTGTGTTCTTTCGCCGTGTAGTTCCAGCGCTGGGGTCCGAGGTCAAAGAGGATTGGTGTGGACGATTGACAGCGGATCGGGCCACAAGAGACATTGCTTGCTGTGCCTGAGAGCAGCAAAATATCAAAGTTGATGAGCGAGCTTCACCCCCTTCTAAAGAGGGTCGCGGAACTCGATCCTGGCGCTTGCAGCACGCCGGCCCTGGTCGCGGAACTCGAGCGTCAACTGGAGAGCGAATTCCCCTGGGAAGGTCCCCAGATTCAAGCCCTGGGCGCGACGATTCGGCGAGGGGTGGAAGAGGGGTGGCTCGCGCATCGCGGCGAAGAGCAAGCGCGTTTCTCTCGTGTGGCCAAGGCAAGTGAGGCGAGCTTTGGGTTGTCGGTCGACGTGGTGTCGATGACCGGTGCGGCCGTCGACCATACCCACCCGAAGGGGGAGGTGACCCTTGGATTTCCGGCGGGCGAGTCGTCTGGAACCTTCGAGGGCCGCGACCCGGCATGGGTTTTTCTCGGACCGGGCAGCCGGCATCTACCGACGGTCGTCGGTGGGAGGATGAACCTGATCTATTTTTTGCCGGACGGGGCTGTGACTTGGCACTTTGATTGAGCTTGGCGCGACAGCTCCGCGAGGGCCCAGAGCGGGAATATTTTTAGATAGTTGTCATAGTGGATCGCGCTGGTCTTGTTGAACATGCCGGCGATGTGCTCTGCGGGCCAGCGACCGTCCGCTTGCTGCCCCGCAATCAAAAAGTCTGCGGCGCGTGTGACCGTGCTGCTATCCACCCGGCCGGCCGCGAGAAGCGCGAGAAGTGCCCATGAGGTCATGACAGCTTGGCCTTTCGATGTGGGGATGTAGGTTCGCGCTAGGCAGCTCTCGGCGCTTTCGCCCCAGCTTCCGTCCTCGGCCTGCATTTTTTCGAGGTAGGCCACGGCCCGGCCGACTGCGGGATGGGACACATTGAGGCCGGTGGCGCGCAGTCCCGTGATTCCAAACCATGTTCCGTAGGTGAAACAAATGCCCCAGGAGCCTTCAAAAGAGCCGTCGGAACGCTGAATTTTGAGCAAAAATTGGCGGCCACGTTTCATCGCGGCGTCAATTTCAAGCGGTCGGTGATCGGGATATCGTACCTGAAAATCGCGGAGCGCCGTGAGCGATGCAGAGGTGCATTCCACATAGGAATAGTCGATCATGATGTCGGCGAAGCAGTCCGAGGGGTTGAGTGCCTCAAGCCAGGCGGGGCCGCGGGTTCGCTCGTAGGTCGCCCAGCCGCCGTCGTCGTTTTGCATCGACAAAATGAACTCGACCGCGTCGTAGAGGCGCTCACACTGAATCGGCGACTCGACCGTGGTGGCCAGGCCAAGAGCTGCCTTGAGTCCTTCGGCCGTGCAGTCGCTGATCGGCCAGCCGTGTTCGCGGTCGGAAAAGGGCCAACCACCTTTGCTGGGATGACGGTAGTATCGGTCGGGTTGCGGAACGTCCTCCAGGACTTGATTGCTCTCGATGTAGCGGTGGGCGCCTTCGATGGCGGCGGGGTGCGACGAAGGGGCATCCGCGGCCAGCATCGCCTGGGCGGCGAAGGCCGTGTCCCAGAGCTCCGAAGAGTTGTATCCCTGCATTTTTGTCCCCTCCTTGCCATGCCACAGGTAGTCGGGCAGGCGTTTGCAGTGCGCGCGTAGCTCTGGACCCCCGGGGTTGGCGAAGAACCACACCAAGGTGTGCAGCAGTTTACTAACGGGTCCGATGCAGATGTAGTGGGTGTTTTGATCTTCTTGATGAATATGGTCCAGGACGTGAGTCATCGCCCGCGTTCGAAATGTTTTGGAGGCACGTTTTTCATAGCTACGCAACAACCGATTGATGAGGCGCGAGGCGGGATGTCGGGGGACGTAGGCGTCGGTGTCGGCGACGCTTCGTCGCGCGAGTTTCCAGTTCACACGGTCGTAGCCTTCTGGGTAGAGCTCGGCTTGGATGTCCCCAATGAGCCTCGTTTTCTTGACACGAGCCCGCTTCGCGTAGAGCCAACTCATCGGCAAGTAGACCATTCTACAGTGGCACCACAAGCGCGAGGGATGGACAGGAAGACTGTCCGGAAGCAGCCAAAGCTCGGGTTGCACGGGTTCGAGGCCCTCGTACTCGTAGAGATGAAAAAGCGTGAGTACGAACTTTCCCCAGGCCGCCGAGGTTACAGGTCCGCCATGATCTTCGATCCAAGCGCGTGCGAGTACGAGGGGGGGGTCATCGGCGGGTGCTCCGAGCAGACGGAGGGCGAGATAGGACAAGACCGTGGTGAATACGTAGCTCGGAGCCTCGACATGCAACCCCCAGCCTCCGTCTTGGTTTTGGGTGCTGCGGAGGTAGCGAGACATGTCGCGGCGGAGCGTTGGGCTCAGCTCCAGCTGGACCGCCCACGAGGTGCAAACGTACATCGGCAACAAGAACATGGGCCCGCCGTAGTCGCCTTTCCACGAACCCCCTTCGTCTTGGGTCCGGGCGAGATGGTCCAGCGCACGTGTGATGGCTGGCTGCAGGTCCGGCGGCAGGACATGGCGATCATGCATCGCTGCCGTACATACCCTGTCCTCTCTTTTCTTTGGGCAGTAAACGGGCAGTGAAAGGCCAGGCTTACGATGTCACGCGAATCCGAGGACCCTAGGTTAGGAGATCACGTATCAGAGGATCGTCCGCGAGCATGGTCTGGAGATCGGCGCGAAGCTGCGCGATCTGAGTTTCCGTTGCATTCTCGGGTAGCTGGGTGCATAACACTTGCTCCAAGAGCTGCGCTTGGGCCTCGTCGGGTGAGAGCGTCCCACGGTCGATCGCCTGGGCGAGATTGAGGTCGGCGGAGGATGGGGCGGTCGCTGAACTTGTCTCGTTCAAGGCTGCAGCTTCGACGGCTTCGCTCGACGGCATCGCGTCCGTCGCCGTGGAGCGCAAGAGCCGCCCGACTCCTGTCGTTCCAAGATCGTCGTCAGTGCCGGACATTCACGAATGAGTATACACCCCTGCGGCCGCGAATGGCGACGAGCAGGATCGATGCGGTTGTCGAATGGGCGCGAAGTGCGCCCATTCAATCACCATCGTCCTCTCGCCACGTCCAAAAAAGGTTGGCAAAAAAATTCCAAAACATAGCGACCGCGGTTCCGACCAAGGTACCCAGGTAGGCCCAGGGGAAGTCCAGGGTCGGCGGGGAGACGATCGGCCGCCACAGGTATCGAAGTGCGGGGGGGCCGTCTCCCTCGAAAAAACGAGCCAGTGCATCGCTACCGTCGATTCCGGCGAGCAGAACGACGAGCGTGAGCATCACCGCGGTGTAGTTGAGCGCCATGCCGACGGCGGACACCAACTGGAAGCGCAGCAAGCGTCGATGCCACGGCGCGCCATTCTGGCGATCCTTGAAGGTCCAGCGCTGGTTGAGGGCGAAGTTCGAGAGCACGGCGGTTTCGATGGCCAGCGCCGTCGAGATTCCAAAGTGGATCCCGAATGTGTCGTGAAGCGCGATGGCAGCGCCCATGTTGACCAAAACCCCGCTGCATCCAACGATCGCATAGCGTATAAAACGCGGTGTGGGGAGCAAGCTGAGCATGCCCCTGAGGCGAGCGAACACCATGGTTACAGTCGAGGTGGCCAACTTGCGACAAGAGACTTGAGAGACGGCAACAACTGCCAGGAAACCTGTTCGCGCGATGGCTGCGGCTACTTGTGGATATCTTTCTCGGTGAACGTTTGGGCGCTGGGGACTTCACGGGCCGGTTTGAGTTTCATCGAGGTGACGATGAGCTTGTCGTCGCGTAGGGTTCCTGAGACCACAGCTTCACGCGGCATATTGCACATGCCGTCGTCTGCATGGGAGTCGTGATTCTGCGGAACCGCGCCCTGCATGAGGTAGTATTTCCCCTCCACCTCGGCCGCCCATGGGCACCCGTCGACGTCCTTCATCTCGAACACACAAGATCCACACGCGACCTTGAGCGTTTGGGCTTCGATGGACTTGCCGGACGTGCCTCCGTCGCATGCGGTGATGATGAGTGCGCTACCTATCATAGCAGCCATGAACTTCATGGTTGTTCGTCGTGTCAACGGCATGCTCCGAACTAGCGCGAGCGGGATGCCGAGGGCAAGGGCGCCTTTAACGGCATGCTCATCATTGGCGCTTCATTCGCATCACGTCATGGGCGGGGGATGCTAGCGGTTAGGCTGGGGGGCGTGAGTACAGGTGGTAGTCCCGGATACGTTCCATGAATCCCGCGCGCTTTTGGTCCCAACGTGCGGCGATGAGCTGGAGATCGGCGTTCGACTCGATCTCCAAGCGGAGTTGCGCGTCGCCGCTGAGAAGATCGATGGCGATGGGGTGCCGAACGTATTCGTAGGGCTCGGTTCTCCAACGGCAATCGTCTGGCCATCGCTCCCACGCTGCCTGCAGCAAGGCGACCGCGACCATCAGCGAGTGGTAGCGACTGGGTTCTTGTACGTGGATCTGCACTCCTCCGCAGGCCTCCCCAGCATATTTGTGGAAGGTCGGTCGGAAGGTGAGTGGACGAAGAACAAATCCACGGTAGCCCGCCGCGTGGAGTCGCTGCGTTGCTCGATTCGCCCAGCTGCGTCCGTCGATGAATGGCGCGCCGACGACCTCGAATGGTCGTGTATGGCCCCGGCCCTCCGAGAGCATTGTGCCCTCAAAGAGGCACATGCCTGGATAGACGAGGGCGGTCTGCGGGGTCGGCATATTGGGCGACGGGAGAACCCAGGGCAGTCCGGTGTCGCCAAAATTCATTGCGGGGTTCCATCCATGCATCGGTACGACATGAAGTTCGCAGTCGATTTTTTGCTCGTCTCGAAACCACCGCGCGAGCTCGCCGGCCGTGAGGCCGTGTCGATTTGGTAGCGGGAAGCGCCCTACAAAGGACCGAAAACCATCCTCGACGATGTTTCCTTCGACCTGGAGCCCGCCGATGGGATTGGGCCGATCTAGACAGATGACCTCGGTTCCGACCTTGGCGGCGACCTCCATCATATGTGCCATGGAGTAGACGTACGTGTAGTAGCGCGCGCCGACGTCTTGGATGTCCCAAATTACCGTATCGAGTTCTTGGATGAGCTTCTCAGGCGGCCAAAGTGACGTTTCATCGGCGCCGTAGAGGCTGTGAATCGGAAGTCCAGTTGCGGGGTCTATCGTCATCCCGCCGGCAACGTCATCGGTGACGGCGATCATATCTTGGGCATCTCCGCGCAAGCCGTGCTCAGGCCCAAAAAGTTGGATCAAATTAACCGCGGGGTTGGCCGCGAGGAGGTCCACAGCGTGCGCGAGATCTGAGTTGACGGTCGATGCGTTGCAAATGAGCCCGACCTTTCGACCCGCCAAGAGTTGAATATCAGTCGTCAGCAGTCGTTCGAGGCCGGTGCAGACTCGGGGGGAGATCATGGCGAAAGCATACGTCGAGCTAGGCCTCTGGCCTAGGGGCTGTCGCTTGGCGAGCGAGGATTGCATCTTGTGGATCCATGTCTCATTCTTTTGCAACGAGAGCTCCGTGGCGAAAGACCATAATAATTTACGAGGTGGCGAGCCCGCACTCAGAACTCTGGCCGCGCAGATGAAGATCGCATCTCCTGAGTCGACCGCCGGGATCGAGGAGACACAGATTTGCGAAGAAGCCGATGTCTACGGTGAAATGCTGGACCTCAAAGGCCTAGACTTGCTCGATCTTGGTTGTGGGAAGGCGCTGCATACCCGGATTCTTGCCGAGCGTTTCGGCGCTCGTTCGTTGCTTGCCCTGGAAGTCGACGCTCGGCAGCATCAAGAGAATCTCGGGGGCCGGGACCTTCCGAACGTGCGTTTTGCCAAGGGGGGAGCGCAGGCCATCCCCGCCGCCGATACCAGTTTTGACGGCGTCTTTATGTTCAAGAGCCTTCATCATGTACCGATTTCGGCAATGGACGAGGCGATCAAAGAAATTCGTCGGGTGCTGCGGCCAGGTGGTTTCGCATACATCTCGGAGCCGGTGTTTGCCGGCGACTACAACGAAATTCTACGGACGTTTCATGACGAGAAGGCGGTTCGGGAGGCCGCATTTCTCGCTATCCGGCGCGCCGTGGCGGGGGGCGTACTGAAGCTCCGGACTCAACATTTTTTTGCGACCCCGGTGGATGTCAAAGATTTTGCCGCGTTCGAGGCTCGGGCCATTAATGTGACCCACAGCGAGCATCACCTGGGCCCACAACAGATCGAAGCGGTACGCTTGTGCTTCGAACGCGTGCACGACGCGAATGGAGGGAGGTTTCTCGCGCCCATCCGCGTCGACTTGTTGCATCGACCTGCCGTATAGGCCGGGCTACCCGAGGCTCTCGATGTGAACCGCGCAGACTTTGTATTCTGGACAGCCTGTGAACTCATCCACGGCGTCGCCGATGAGCAGGTTGGTCCGTGATTCAGGAAAATGAAACGTCATAAATACGGTGCCCTTGTTGCACGCTCGTGTGATCTCTGCACGAACGTCGACTGCACCTCGGCGGGAGCGAACACGGACCCTCTCGCCGTTGCTAATTTTTAGGCGGCTGGCATCGCCGGGATGAATACGAAGGGTCTCTTCTGTCGCACGATGGAGCTTGGAGATGTCCGTACGGCGAGTCATCGTGCCGACGTTGTAGTGGTAGAGTTGTCGCCCGGTGGTCAGCATCATCGGGTACTCTTCGTCAGGCAGTTCTCCCGGCGGCTGCCATGGGGTCGTGGAGATCAACGCCTTTCCTCGTAGAAATTCGGCGTCACGGTGGACGATGTCTGTTCCGGGATGATCGGCCGCCGTGCATGGCCACTGAAGAAAACCGAGTTCGTTGAGTCTCGTGTAGCTCACCCCTCGCCACATCGGGCTTAGGCTCGCTATTTCATCCATAATTCGGCGTGGGACGATATTCGTCCCATCGCCTTCATCGACGCCTAGATCAATGCCCATGCGCCGGGCGATCGCATTCGTAATGTTTCCATCGGTGCGTGCGCCATCGATGGGGGCGATCGCCTGTCGTACTCGCTGAATACGGCGATCGCTGTTGACGAAGGTCCCGTCTTTCTCCAGGAAAGAGGTCCCTGGAAGAACGACGTCGGCGAGCTCAGCCGTCGGTGTCATGAAGATATCCTGGACGACCAAGAAATCGAGATTTTCGAGTGCGCCAACTACATGCGTGGTGTTGGGGTCGGATTGGGCGACATCCTCGGCAAGGATGTACATTGCCTTGAGGGTGCCAGCATGTGCTGCGTCAAACATATCAGGCAGGCGAAGTCCTTTGTCACGGGGAGGCTCGACACCCCAAATCCGAGCGTGATCCGCTCGAGCTTCGGGATCGGTGACTTGGCGATAGTCACTAAACACGTCGGGGAGGGCTCCGACGTCAGATGCTCCTTGGACATTATTTTGCCCGCGAATTGGGTTTGTACCAGTTCCTGGTCGGCCAATATTGCCTGTCATGAGCGCCATGTTGATCAGGCCAAACACTGAATTTGAACCGTGGCCAGCCTCGGTGACGCCAAGTCCCCAGAGTATCTGAGCGGCCTCTCCTCGGCCATAGAGACGGGCCGCGGCCCGTATCAGCTCCGAATCAACGTGCGCAATTTCAGCGGCCCATTCGGGAGTGCATTCACGGAGGCTGTCCTTCGTCTCCTCAAACCCCTCGGTAAACTGGGCGACAAAGTTTTGGTCGACCGAGCCCTCGTCGATCAAGATTTTTTGCATCGCGTTGATGACCGCGACGTTGGACCCTGGACGCAGCGGAATGTGAATGTCCGCGAGCGTCGCAAGCTCGGTGTTTCGGGGGTCAAGAACGATGAGCTTACAGCCGCTTAGCACAGCCTGTTTGATGCGGGCGCCGAAGACCGGGTGCGCCTCGGTGGGATTCGCACCCACGATCATGATGACATCGGAGAGTGCAACGTCTTGAAAGCTGTTTGTACCGGCTCCGGTTCCGAGGGCCTTACCGAGGCCATAGGCGCTAGGCGAATGACAGACGCGCGAGCAGTTGTCCACGGAGTTTGTGCCCATGGCGACTCGCGTGAACTTTTGCATCAAATAGTTTTCTTCGTTGGTGCAGCGCGATGAGCTGATCGCCGAGAACGCCGAAGAACCGTGGGTGTCGCGGATCTCGATGAACCTGCGCGCGATGAGATCGAGCGCCTCGTCCCAGGATGCTGGGTGTAGTTGCCCGTCTTTTCCACGCACCAGCGGGGTGTCGAGGCGATCGCTAGAGTGGGCAAATTGGTGTGCAAAGCGGCCCTTGACGCAGGTGTGGCCAAGGTTGGCGGATCCCGATTCGGTAGGCGTGATGCGAATTACGGCGTCATCTTTGACATGTACGTCTAAGGAACAGCCGACACCGCAGTAGCTGCACGTCGTTGCGACGACTTTGTCTGGAAGTCCGTGATCGCGGGTCCCGGGCTCTTCGAGGGCAGCCACTGGACACTCGAAGGCACATTGGCCGCAGCTCACACAGTTTGCCTGCTCGAAGCCGGTGTCGTTTCCGGCGATGACCTTCGTGTCGTACCCACGGCCGCTCATCGCGAGCACGAAGGACCCCTGAACTTCATCACATGCCCGTACGCAGCGTGCACAGCCGATGCATTTGTCCATCTCCAACTTGATAAAGGGATGGGAGTTGTCTTGAGGAGGATTGTGGGTGCGGGGCGCATCGTAGCGAGGCTTGCGAAGGCCGACCTCCTGGGCGAGGCTCTGAAGCTCGCAGCGACCGTTGGCGGTGCAGTCCAGGCATTCCAAGGGATGGTCCGAGACGATCAGCTCGGTGATGTTTCGCCGTAGCCTGGTTAGCCGCTTCGAATGGGTGCGGTACTCGGCTCCCGGGGTGACCTGCGTGTGGCAGGCCGCGACTGGCTTACGGCCGACATGCTCCACCAAGCAGATCCGGCAGGCACCGTAGGGTTCAAGTCGGTCAGAGTTGCAAAGCGTTGGGACGTGTTTGCCCGCAGTGCGGGCCGCGCTGAGTAGAGTGCTATCCGCAGGAACTTCAAGCCGCACTCCGTCGAGAGTGATGGCGACCGTGCTTTTGGACTCTTGGGGGGGATCGAACATCATTGGCCTCCTGAAGGGGCGTCGCTGCGGCGGTATCGATCAAACTCGGCGGGAAAGTGCTTGATGATGGATTCAATAGGGGCCGGGGTCATGCCCCCCATCGCACACAGAGATCCGTAGGTCATGGTCTCGCACAACTCTGTGAGGAGCTGCATCCGTTCGGGAGTTGGTCCTCGATCGATGATCTGGTCAAAGAGCTCCGTCCCGCGCACGGATCCGATGCGGCATGGAAAACACTTTCCGCAGCTCTCGACGGCGCAAAATGCCATCAGGCCGCGGGCAATTTTGACGAGGTCGTCCTCTTCGGAGTAGACGACGATTCCTGCATGGCCGACGATGGCGCCGACGGCAGCCATGGCTTCGAAATCAAGGGGTGTATCGAGCAGGGACTCCGGAAGTAGCGCTCCGAGCGGTCCACCGACCTGAATGGCTTTGAATACCTGGCCAGGGGCCATACCGCCGGCGACGTCGTCGAGGATCTCGCGCAGCGTGATTCCGAATTCCACCTCGTACATCCCTGGGTTCTTGACCCGACTGTTGAGACTGATCGCCTTGGTTCCACGCGATCGTTTGTGGCCGAGTGCCCGGTAGGATTCGCCACCGTTTTCGATGATCCACGAGAGATTGTGCACGGTCTCTACGTTGTTAAGCGCCGTGGGGCAGCGCCAAAGACCCTCCTGGGCAGGGAAGGGCGGACGAATGCTCACGAGGGCAGGGAGACCTTCGAGGGAACGAAGTAAGCTTGTCTCTTCACCACAGATGTAGGCGCCTTGGCCTTTGACCATCCGTATTTCGCACCGCACATCGGTCCCAAAAAGTGGCGCGTCGATGAGCCCCGCAGCTCGGGCCTCGTCGATGGCGCCTTGGAGGATTTTTCGTGCTCGCGGATACTCGTAGCGAGCGTAGATAATGGCTTCTTGAGCCCCACAGGCGAAGGCGGTCAGCAATATGCCCTCGAGGAGGGTATGAGGATCCTGCTCGACGAGCTCCTTGTCGATGTAGGACCCAGCATCGCCTTCGTCGAAGTTCACCACCACAAATTTTCGGCCGCTTCCGTCGGGGGCGACGCTGTCTGCCACGGTTTGGAGCTTGCGTCCTGCGGGGAATCCCGCCCCGCCGCGGCCGCGCAGCTCGCTGGCAATTAGGGCGTCGATGACCTCCTGTGGTTTCATGCTGGTGACGGCCTTTTTTAGCGCGCCGTAGATCCCTTGCTCGCCAGCCGCGGCGAGGGACCGGGCGCCTCTATCGAAGTGGCGCATGAGGATCGAGGGGGAGCCCGATGGAGGGGGATAGAGCTCGTTTTGTGGCTCGCTAAAACCGTGTGCGCCGTCCCCTTCTACGCTTTTGAGAACCTCGTTGACTCGGCTCTCGGAAGCCAAAGATATCGGCGTTCCATTCACGAGAACGTTGGGGCCACGGCCGCAGTAGCCCAGGCACGCAACATGGGCGAGGCGGACACCGGAAGGGCTTATGGTACCGACGGCGGTCTTCAGCCCGGCTTCAAGTCGTTTCTCGAGCTGAGGGTATCCTGCGGCGGCGCAGGCTTCGCCATTGCATATCTTGACCTCCTGTCTTGCCGCCGTGTCGCAGGACAGCTCTTCATAGAATTTTGCGGTCGCGCGCACGTGTGCGGGGGGCAAATTCAAGCGTTGAGCGAGGGCGAGCAAGTCTTCGTCCGCAAGATGGCCCTTTTGCTCGGAGAGCTTTGCCAACTCGTCGTAGACCGTGGTGCCGTGGCCTAGGAACTTATTTTGTAGAGCGATGAGGTTCTTGGACATACAGGCAGGCCCGCTCGTCGCAGAGGGACCGACGGATCATACCTTTCCGCAGACGGTGGGAGAACCGAAGCGGTGAGGCCGGTAACGTCGACGGTTGGTTTGCCCTGTCGACTTTATGTGACTAAAATCACAACGGGGAGGGGGCGAGGCGTGGCGGTCTCGAAGGTTCCTGCTTTGAGTCTTCTCCTACGACAGCTTTCGGTCGGGGACGTGGGGTGCGATCGGCGACACGGACATCACGAGTGCAGCGTGACCGTCGAGGGCGCACATCGGCAATGACACGGCACCATTGCCATGCAGATAGGCTGGCAACATTTGGGTGGCGCTAGGCTGGCCATTTAGTTGAGCGCTAGCTTTTGCGTGGCGCCCGAGCAGGGACAAAAATTCCGAGAGACTCTGGTTGAGACGTTTGTCGTCGACCGGAGCGTCGGGCCCCGCGGCCCAGAGACCACGGGCGAGCGCCGTTGCAAAGCGAGAGTCTGCGGCGAGCGTCATGACCACGACCTGCGCACCGCTCAACCGCAGGGTGCTTTGATGGGGCATGCGCCGGAGCAGATCCCCCGGCATGCCATGGACGGTCGGCGCATATTTGATCTGCAAGCGTGCGCATCGTCGCGCGAGCCGAGGTAAAAAATGTATAGAGTTGTTCAATCCAGCGATCCGAAGCGAACGAGGAAGGTTCGCGGCGAGCTCACGGGCCGACTCGTCGGTCTCGAAACGCGCCAGGTGTCGTTGCACGCTCTCTCGATCAAGAAATCCACAGGCGATGACGGCATCGCCAAGACGCAGGTTGTTCTTGGCCTGCTCCGCGAGCAGCTGTTGAACGCACCGGGCATTCAAGAGGCCGAGGCTGATGGCGACTTCGCCGAATCGCCCATCGACCACCCGCTGCAATCGTTGAATGTGGTCGGCCTGCGCCTCCGCAAGATCTCCGCGGGAGACCGCGAGATCACCAATTCGAGAGTTGGTCGCTCGCATCCGATCGAGGGCATCATGCAACTGCGGGGCAGTGACCGCAGCAATGTCGAGCAGGTATTGGCCCAAAAATCGCGGAGGAGGCGGGGGCGTATGGGGCCGAGCTAGCTTTTGCGCGGCTTCCGAGGCCCGTGAGCGGCTAGGCGGCATCGATGATTCTCCACCGGGTTGTGAGGGCGGTGGCGAGAGCGCGTTCAAGATCGCAGCAAACAATTGGTTTGGCCAAGAATCCGTTCATGCCCGCGCGGGCCCATTGGACGCGGTCGTCCACGGTCGCCAACGTCGTAAGGGCAATGATCGGCATGCGCCCGATCGGACCCTCGAGTGCACGGATTCTTCGAGTCGCCTCCAGCCCACCCAGTCTTTGCATCGAACAGTCCATCAAGATCGCGTCGAAATCATCGCGTTGAACTTTTTCGACCGCCTCGTCACCGTTGTGGGCAAGGGAAACGTTGCACCCGTATTGTCGAAGAATTTGCCCAAGAACCCGACGGTTGATCGGATTGTCCTCGGCGAGGAGAACCTTCATTCCTGCGAGCGGGCTGTCGACAGGCTTGCAGCGAACGCGACTGAGAAGTTGAGGGTGACGCCGTACAAAGGCCGTCAGCGCCCGCTGCGAGAGCGGGGACGACAGTCGATACAGGAAACCCGCTGCAGTCAATGCGCGGGCCTCATCGTGGTCGAACTGAGCACGAAGAAGCACGAAGATAGTCTCGTTGCCAGCCGTATCGAAGAGGGAATCTTTTTGGTTTTCGTCTTCGGTCAAACTCTGTTGATCGACGAGGACGAGGGCGAAGGGGTGCCGAGCGGCGGCCGCAGCCCGGAGCGTTCGTCGAGCCTCTGAGAGGGAGGCCGCGGAGGTCGGTGTGAAGCCGGAGTGTTCAAGCCGAGACTCGAGTGATGCGGAGCGGGGACGACCACGCGCGATGACCAGCGCGCGTGGTCCAGATGCTCGCTCTGCGGGCGACGGGTCCGAGAGGGGGGGGGGGCCACATTCGTAGTTGAATTCGGAAAACGGAAATTCGCCCGTATGGTTAGGTCTCGGAGCTCATTTAGAACGACCAGGTCGCCATCGAGTTGTTGGCAGAGGTGACGGGCGATGGCGAATTCGCTGTCCTGCGCTTTGCCGACTTTATCTCGGTATTGAGCGGCGGCGGTCCGCGCGATCCGACGACCCAAAAGTTCCAGGAGGAGGTTTTTTTTGTCGTCGCCCGAATGTTCGTTTGCGGGTGAGAGGCGGATATCGATTCGATGAAAACTTCCTTTTGCGAGCAGTCGCCCGAGCAGCTGTAGAACGATGTGACGGAGGCGGGACGCATCACCGTTGAGCCGTGATGGGACCGAAGTGTCTACATCGACCACCAGACTGACACCCTCTTTGTTCATGTCCATAATGTGCCGGGAGACGGCATCGTCGAGCACGTCCCGCACGTCAAACCAGGAGGTCGGCATCGCAGGTGAGACGACTTGTGTTCGCGCGAGGTTCATCACGTCGCCCGCCAGAGATATGAGTCGCTGAGCGCTCGCGGAGGCCGCCTCAGCCAGATCGATCTGATCGTCGTCGAGCCCAGTATCGATCAGGAGATCGGTCATGCCGACGACTCCATGAAGCGCGGTCCCTAGCTCCTCGCTGATCTGCGTGAGGAAGATGTCCTTGCTGTGATTGTCGGCGATCGCTCGGTTCGCCGCTTGGGCCATCGCCTGTTCATTTTCGATGCGTTGAATCGACGCGGTGAACGCCTCCATGAAGTCTGACCAGCCGTCGCGCGGTTCTGTGGGCAGGCCGACTCCCCACAGGACAAGCGTGCACGGCAGAGATGATCCTGGGCTCGACGCGCGGTAGACCGCGGAGGGGGAGGCACCTGGCTGATTGGCGCTCGGTCCGCTCCATTGCCTTGCCGGGTCGTGGTTTCCGACATGAAGAACGACCGCGCGGACGCCGGCGACGCCTAGGGCGGTGTTCCCAAGTCGATCAAGCACGTCACGTTCGTCGCCACCCTTGATGAGTGCCAGCGCCAACTTTGAGAGCGCCGAACTCATGGGGGCGACGGAAAACACTTTGGCCACATCGACCAGGCTGGTGTGGCCTTGAGGTCGGTATGTGGGTCGTGCACGGGCGGGGAGGCCCCTGGAATGAATTTTTGTTAGTCCGCGGAGTGCAAGCGGGCGTCAATGGCCTTTGCGATGCTGGCGAAGTCCGTGGGGTCGGCAATTCGTTGTCCGTCGATGAACATCGTCGGAGTGCCGTCAACGGCGGCACGCTCGCCGAGGGCGATGTCCTTGTCGACCGCATCTTTGAAGGTCTGCTCATCGAGCGCCTTGCGAAAAAGAACGAGGTCAAGACCGGCATCCGCGGCGTATTGCTCGAGATTGGGGCGATCGAGATCCTGCTGGTTGGCGAAGAGGAGGTCATGGTAGGCCCAAAATTTTCCCTGGGCGTGGGCGGCGAGCGAAGCCTGGGCGGCGAGATGAGCATTTTGATGGAACGAGAGCGGATATTGGCGAAAAACGAGTCGGGCGCTGTCACCGTACTTCTCCTGAATCGCATGGGTCGCAGAAGCGGCTCGTTCGCAATACGGACATTGAAAGTCCGAGAACTCAACGATCGTCACGCCGGCGGTCTTCGAGCCGAAGCTTGGCCCATCGCCGTCGGCAATCATCTTGACGATCTCTGTCTCAAGAGGTTTGTTTCGGGACTCCATTCGCTGCAACTCGGCGATGACCTCCGGGTATTCCGAATTCATCTGCGTGCAGTTTTCTGCGGACATCATCGGGGTCTGGGACTGCACCATCATGCATGTCTGCGTCTCTGGGCCAAGATCTTTGCAGAGCCGGTTGACCAGGTCGGAGCAGCTTGCCTTCTGGGACCGAATACGCTGATAGGCATGCTCTAGATCTGCGACTCCCTCTGCGCACGCCTTGGGGGGGAGCAATGCTAGTGTCTTTTGCGCGGCGATACAGGTTTCGGACTCTGGGCCGGCTTCGTCGCATAGCCTTGTTTCGTATTCCGCGCATGAGTCCGACGACGCTTCTGCACTCGCGTTTGTGGTGGATTGCGGAGTCGCGGAGCAGCCAGCGCTGAGCAGAAACAGCCCCGCGGAGACGGTGCCGAGGAGTCTGGTGCGGGCCATGAGCGCAGAGAAGAGCATGGCGAACCCTGCGTGAGCCCACACGGCCTGTCAAGTTGTCTGGGCGCGGGGAGATGCCCAACGTCAAAGGTGACGGAGAGTATGGGTATCGCTAAAAATTGACTCCCACGCCGCCCATCATGTCCAGGAAGATAACCGATCCGTGAGGGTTAAAGTTCATGTCGACGTTAAGAGGGCGAAACCAGAACTCGAAGAGCTGGTTGAAGATCAGTCGCCCCGTGACCCCCACCTGGGTGTTGAAATAGTGGGTCGTGTAGGCTTCGTCGTAGTAGTAGTCGTAGTCGTAGTCGTAGCCGTGTCCATGTCCGAAGTGATGAACGAAACCCCAGCCGACGGATCCGTGCGGGGCGATGTAGAGGGCGATGTTCTTCCGAGGGAGAAGAGGAATATCCCAAGCGAACATCGGGCCGATCGCGCCTCCGAGATTGTGGTCACCGGGCGCGCGTAGATGGAAGTAGGGGCCCAGAGCAGGTCCGTCGGGGGTTCCCTTAAAATGGAAGAGCAGCTCGGCCACGGACTTCGGGCCGACCTCCCCAGCGTAGTAGTGACCGTTGTCGTAGTTGTAGACATCGATCGAGGGTCCAATGCCAATTCGAAACTCGTTGCCTTTTCGGGGCGGCCGTAGGTTTGGTTTTGCGCTGGCATCGGTCGCGGCCAGGCCAGTGATAATAAGCGCCAGTAGAGGTGCCGCAGCCTTGGCCTTGGTCGACGACGAGGGGAGGCGGGTGGGGGATGGCGAGCTTGGGCAGTGCATGGTGGCGTCTGCAGTATTGTGCATAACGTCGACAGAGAGAAGCTCCGTCAAAAATGATCGAACACTCGAAGACCTATTCGTTGCCCTGGACACATCGGTTACGCAGATGTGATGATGGAGTCCGGCGGTGCGTGCGTGATGCGGATCGATGGGGTCCGGCGAGCCTCCGCCTGATAGACGATATCGACTCGGTGCTCATTCAATCGCGATCGCGGCGCTCGGAGCGATCAAATTGGCTCGCCACCGTATCGTGGCCCCGGAGAAAATTGCTAGTTCGCTGAGAAACGAAGCCGCGATCCCGTGGCCGCATTGATGCTCGAGCCAGGGATCGATGGGAGGCCGAGGAGGTGGCTCGCGGCGTTGCCAATGCCCCCGTTTCGGATGGGCTGAGGTTCGGCGTAGTAGTCGGGGGCATCGACTCCTGGACGTTGCCGTCTGTCGCTGTTGAGGTCGTAGAGGTCGACGCCCTCGTCGACACCTCGGCCCCAGGCGTAAAATGGTATTCGATAGTTCTCGAGTGTCGTCTCGTCGGCGTGCCCTGAGCCGGTTCCACCGTGGTCGGCGGTGAGCAAGATCGTCGTTCGGCCTGCCAGAAGATCACTCGCTGCAACGGTCAACAATATTTTTTGGATTGTCCTATCGATCGATTCGACGGCCAAGGAATAGTCGCTTTCAGGGGTTGGGTCCCATCCACGGATGTGGCCCGCAAGATCGGCTTCCGCGAGGTGCAAGAAGGTGTAGTGGTGCGGTGCTTCTCGAAGCGAGGCGAGGAGCGAGTCTACCAATGTGTCGGGATCGGTTGTGATGACCGCGTGATCGATTTTGTTGCGACCATTGGCATCGCCTACGGTGTCTTGCGCTCCAAAAGCCTGGTCGAAGCTGTCGACAAAAAGCGTGAACTTTTGTTTGCCGCTAAACAACGCCGTGCGCAGGCCGTGGTCATGGACCACGTCGAACACGCTGGCAACGTAGGCGCCCTTGCGGTCATGAATCGAGCTTCCTGGAATGTGGTAGTTGAGAATCCAATTGTGCCCGCGGTCGCCAAGCACAGGGCGACCGGTGAGCTCAGTCGTGTGATTCGGCAGCGTGATAGTGTGAGTCACGTCTGTGCGAGCGTCATGGGTGAAGGCTCCAGTCTCTTGGAGTTGAGCGAATCCGGGCAGGCGTTGCGGCCCGAGAACCTCGATAATATCCGCGCGAAGTCCGTCGATGCTGATGTGAATCACGAAGACCGGATCCTCCGACGGGGTGTGCCAGACCATGACCTCGTCGGTGTCAGACAGCAGGCGATTGGAGACCTCGATCTCAAAGACGTACAGGCCTGTGGTCGACATCCGAATATCCGTTAGGATGGAATCAGGTTCTACGATTTCAGCGGGAGGACCCAAGGTTTGGGACCATCGAAATGACAGCGGTTCGCCTTTGGGTCCTCCTGATGCGCTGCCGTCAAGGCGAGCCGCGCCGGACTCTGTCTTGAGAAAAGAACCAGCGTCAGCCCAAGGAGGAACTAGATTTCCGATCTGAGAGTCGCCGATGGCGTCGCCATCGCTTCCCAGACCGAGCCGAGGGGGCCCCAACGCGCGCTCGGAACATCCCGCCGTGAGCCCGACGCACAGAGTTAGACTAAGGACGATGGTACGCATGAATGAGGCCGTGACTGCGGGGTCGTGAGGGGACAGTCGGAACTCGCCGGATCGAGACGAAACGGCCCAGTTCCACGTCGATCTCCCCTCTAGGGGGTAAGAGCGGGTATCCTCGTTCTACCGCCATGCGCCGCCAACCATGATGTAACCGCCATCATCGGTGACCTCAACGTCGTAGGCGTAGACTTTCTTGCCGTCGCGATTGTAGGCTTTTGACCACAAGAACTCCCCGCTGGGGGAGGCTTTTGTAAGCATCGCGGCCTTGACGGGGGCACCGAAGTCGGTGGTGATTCCGGCCATCACGAAGCCTCCCTCTGGGGTTTCTTCCACCGATGTGGCGAAGTTCGAATGCCCGCCGCCGAACCCAAGCTTGGCCCGCCAAGTCTCTTCTCCCGCGGAATCGGTCTTGATGAGGAGTGTTCGGTCGCCTTTGCCCTGTTCAAAAAAGTATCCGACGCCAACGTAGCCACCGTCGCTGGTCTGCAAGCCATCAACACCGACGGGAACAGCCTCTTCGCTGAAATCCTTTGACCACTCCAAATCTCCAGCTTCAGAGACCTTCATCATGTAAAACTGCATTGATCCGCTAAGCAGGAGCCGATAGGTGACCACAAAATAGCCCATATCGTCGGTCTCGCGAACGGACATATGAATCGCGCCATTCAGGGAGACTCCGTCGTAGGATTTTGTCCAGACGATCTCGCCGTCGCCGTCCGTCTTGACGAGCGTGCAGCTTCCGCTTCCCAAGCCAGTATTTCCGACCATGATGAATCCCCCGTCGCTGGTTTGATCCATGTCGGGATGCATGTCGCTACTGAGGATATCGTACTCTTTTACCCAGTCTTCGACGCCGTCCTTGTCGGTCTTGACAACTAGAGTCGTTCCCGCGACCTCTGGCGCGCCTACATGGCCGATCAGCACGAACCCGCCATCGACGGTGTTTTGGACGGCATACGCGGCTTCGATATCGGTGCTAGTTCCAAAGGAGGCCTCGAAGACAATTTCACCGTTTGCGTCTGTCTTCGCCAGAAAAAAATCACGGTCTTCGGCAGTTGTCGTGGCTGGAGCATGCTCGCCCGCAAGGATGTAGCCACCATCAGGGGTCCTTTTGACGGCGTAGCCCATGCCGTTGAATGACGTCGTAGCGAGGCTTTGAACCCACTGCTCTTCCCCCTCTGCATCGGTCTTGATCAGAAAAATATCGGGTCCAACCCCAGATCCCGCCGGAGGAAGGTCGGCGCTCGGACCGGTGTCGCCGGTGTCGCCGGTGTCGCCGGTGTCGCCGGTGTCGCCGGTGTCGCCGGTGTCGCCGGTGTCGCCGGTATCGTTGTCGGTGGCAACGGGAGTCTCGGTCTGCCCCGAGGTTGGGCCGCTATCTGTCTCCTGGTACGGAGTCGCACTGGATCCCGAACAGGCAGAGGCCGAAGCGGAGAGCCCAAGGGCGAGAACCGTCTGATATCCTAGGGACGAAATCCGTCGGGGATCTCTTATTTCTTGGCCCTTTTTCGACTTCGTAGCGAGGTTGTTGCGAGTGGTCGTAATATGCATTGTGTTCACCTGGTTCATTCGATGAGAGTCTTGGTGACTAGGGGGCCTGAACCGTGGATCCGACGACGATGAAACCATCATCGTCAGTCTGGGCGACGTCGTATGCCGTGCTTCCTGTCGCTCCCGTGAAAACCTTGGTCCACGCCACAGCTCCGTCGTCGTCAACCTTGGCCAGCATCATGGTGTCGCCCGTGGCTCCGAAATCATTGGTGCGCCCCGCGAGCACATACCCACCCGTGGTCGGCGCGATCATCGAAAATGTGATGTTGTAGGCGGCCTCGCCCTCTTGAATCTTCGTTCGCCAAACTTCGGCGCCTTCGGTGTCGGTTTTCAGAATAATCGAGTGCTTGACCTGGCCTTGGCCGACGGCCTCATTGTAGTGGCCGGCGATCGCGTATCCGCCATCGGTTGTTTCGTAGGCGCTCACGCCGACGGCGATTTGTCCCTCTTCGTAGTCCTTCGCCCACTGAACATCGCCCGCAGCGTCGACCTTGTGCAGGTGCAGCATCGATGTTGCATTCGCGCCGTCCCAGACCAGGTTGTAGCTGCCAATGACGAAACCATCGTCGGCGGTCGAGCGTACCGACATGAAGAGCCCGCCGTTGATGGATGCATTTTGTTTTTTTGTCCACTCAACAACTCCACTCGCGTCGAGTTTAAGCAGCACCGGTGCCCAGTCTTGCAGCACGTCATTTCCTAGAACAATGAACCCACCATCGGCCGTCTGGCGGATGTCGGGGTGCATGTCGCCGCTGAGCGTCGAAAGTTCGACGGCCCAACTTTCGGTACCACTGGCGTCAATTTTCATGACCTGAGTGCTTCCGGCTTCGCCGCCAATGTGCCCCGTGACGATAAAGCCACCGTCGTTGGTGACTTGAAGATTGTACGCCGACTCATCGAGCGTGGAGTTGCCAAACATCGATTCAAATTCGGTAACACCGGACGAGTCCGTCTTGATCAACGAAAACTTCTTGATCGTCGCATCCGCAGCGATGACGTGACCGGCGATGACATACCCGCCGTCGGCAGTTTGTTCCACGGCAAAGCCCTCGCTGCTGTTTTCACCGCTGATCGTTTTTTTCCATTCCTCAACGCCATCCCCATCGGTTTTAACGAGTAGCGTCGAAAACTTTGTTGTGGGTGGCGTGGTGCCGTCGCCATCACCGTCGCCATCACCGTCGCCATCACCGTCGCCATCACCGTCGCCATCACCGTCGCCATCGCCATCACCATCACCATCACCGTCGCCATCACCGTCGCCGTCGCCGTCGCCGTCGCCGTCGCCATCACCATCACCATCACCAGGGGCCTCCGTGCCGGTGTTGTTGCTGTTGTTGCTGTCGTTGGTGTCGCCGCACGCAGCCATGGGGATTGCGACCGATGTGAGGAGCAGAGCGGCAAGAAAGCTAGAATTGCATTGTTGAATCGTCATGATGGTTATTTTGGAGGGTAAGTTTGACCCATTTACACCAAATTAGGTGTTGCGTCCCGTACGGCAAGGATCTGTACATCGAGGAGAAGGAGCGCTGCACAGCGTAAATTCGTTCGAGTGAACGATATTTTGGTTCGCGCACAGTAGAGTCCGCAGGCCGATAGATCGTTGTATGGTTGTTGCAGCGATCGCCCGAGTTTCCGCTATCCTCGTCAACCGTTGGCTTCGACACGGAGCTTCGTTCGCTTTGTTAAGTTTGCGTTCTATGACTGAATCTATAGTCTGATGCCTGGGCATGGTGGCTGTGATATACCGATGTCACTATCTGGAGGAGCCTAGTGAAAAGGCATCGCTTTGGACGGCACGCCGAGCTTCAGTTCAACAACGGTGTTGTCGTTGTAGGGTTGCGGAAGAAACATGGATTTTGTGTCCCAACCGCCTAGGCCTGATCCCCACTGAAGTCCGTGTCCATGCTCATCGAAAGACCATTGGATCAGCACCGAGCCATCGCCGCCACCGCTTGGAATCCGAAAGAGTGTTAATGATTCGTAGTCGGCGACGTAGAGGTTTCCGCAGGCATCCACTCCCAGACCATCAATTAGGGCCTTGTTCCATTGACCGCCCGAGGCTGGGATGGTACCCCACTTGACGGCGGTGCCCGCGTTCCCGTTTTGATCGATCGGGAAGCGATAGATCTCATCCTCGACGCCTCCGACGAACAACCCATCGTAGTTCAGATCAAAGGTCAAAGAGCGGACGGCGGAACCTGGATTTTGGGCGAAAGTGTCGCTGGATCCGGTCTCTGGATCGATACGGAGGACTCTCTGCTCATCGGCGACGTAGATCAACCCTCCCATGTCCACGGTGATGCCGAAGGGGTAGACAAGATTGTTAGCGAGCACCGAGTGCGCTCCGTCGGGCTTGATCAGGCTGATTCTCCGCTGTTCTTCCTGAGCCATGACGAGGTCTCCGTTGGGGAGGTAGCGCAGGCCGGCTCGTCCCGGGATGCCCGGCACGAAAACTGTGGCGCTTGCCCCGTAGGCGGCCTTGAGGATCGATGTGGTGTCGCTGCCAACCAGGTTGCCGTCGCCGTCGAAGGCGATGTCCGCTGACGCCACCGCCCCAGGAACAACTGCATGCGTCGGTGCAGGAAGATTGTCGCAGTCGAACGAGCCCTCGCCCTCGCCATCGCCGTCGCCGTCGCCGTCGCCGTCGCCGTCGCCGTCGCCGTCGCCGTCGCCGTCGCCGTCGCCGTCGCCGTCGCCGTCGCCGTCGCCGTCGCCGTCGCCATCGCCATCGCCGCCACCGGTCTCCGTCGAGTTCGGGTCGCCCTTTTCGCTGCACCCTGCAACCGACCAAAGAGCGAGGAGGGCAATAATAGGAGCGGCAAGAGGGTTCTGTGTCGGTGGCATATACGGATTTTAGGGGCCGACGCGGCGAGAGTCCAATGCAGCGACTTCTCTTGGGCAAAGAAGGACAACCGGGGGATCGGGTAAGTTTTTATGTATGGGTACGGTGATATTTTACGGTCGGGACAAGTGAGCGGCGTGGGTGTGGGGAGCGACACACTCTGCGATCTCGGCCGTACCTTCGGACCCGCGGTGTTGAGTGTCTCGGGTGGATACGCTTGGTATCGTTGTTTTGTCCCGGCCAGTCGTATTTACGATGTTCATCCCACGTGGAGCGGCGCGGAGCTTGCTCGGTGCATGATGCGCAAATGGCCAGTCTGTTGGCGAACGAGTCGTGACCGGTATCGGGTCGACATCGGCACACAGATATGCGAGACAGCATACCTATTATGCGGGCAATTCAACGGGCGCGCAGAGTACGGTCTTCGGGAACTCTCATCGGATATGTGTTCCTCGTAGGGTTGTGCGCGTGTGGTGAGGGCGCGACCGAGCCTGTCGATTGTTTGCCAACGGGGGCGCCTTCCGTCATCCGCTCGAGCGCTGAATCGTCGGATCCTCAAGAAGAAAAAGGTAACGCGGTCGGTGCCGCCATGGTCGAGTACGCATCGCTCGATCCACGCCAGACATTGCCGTTGCGGCCAATGATGGCCTGGCACCAAAAGCAAAACATGATGCGGCATCTCGAGGCCATTCAAGGCGTTGTCGAGGCGTTGGGCGTCGAGGATTGGGAAAAAATTAGCGAAGCATCGAGTGCGATCGAAGCCTCAGCGGCGATGCAACAGATGTGTGAACACATGGGGGCCGGTGCAGAAGGCTTCACGGCGCGAGCGCTCGATTTTCATGAGCGAGCGCTCGCTATCGGTGCCGCGGCGAGGAAAGAAGATGGGGGGGGGGTGCTGCGGGCGACAGCGCATACACTTCAGGCGTGCACCGGCTGTCACGCTGCCTTTCGTCAGGAAATCGTTGACGCGCAGACATGGACCCGACGTACGGGAGCGCCCGCGTCGGAAGCGGGGCTCCACTAGTTAGCCGCGGCACGGGGGCTTCGACGACGAGCGGTTCTGGGCCTCCAGGGCGGTGGCCCCAAATTGGCGGCGGAAAGAGTCGAGTCGTTCACGCCCACGGGTAAGCTCACCTCTCGCACACAGCGCAGCAGCCTCAAGATAGAGAAATTCCTCAGAAAATAGGGATTTTTCGGTGATGCTTGCGGCAGCCAGCCGGTCGATAGCGTCCGTATACTGTCCGTCAGATAGGCTAGATCGGACGGCGCGAAGTCTCCGGATTCCTAGGTCTACGGCCGTGGACAATTCGAGTGTGCGTTGCGGATTGGTTGCGGTCAGGACGCGTATGCCGGCGGGTGGAGGGGATGTGTCGACAGCAGCGGGCGTCCACAAATGGTCGGAAATCAACGCAAGGGCTGCGACGACGGCAAAAGACACCGCGATGGATGCGGCGACTTTTATCGGAGAGGGGCGTCTGAAGGTGAGTCGCGGCGGTGTTGAAATCCCGTCGGTTTCGAGGCGTTCGTGTACCCCGGCGATCACCCGCGCGGCCCGTTCATCGTCCCATTCGGAGACGACGTGACTGCGAGCGGAGCGGATGATTTGATCGGCGTCGCGGCTCATTTTGTGTGTCTCACTAGGAATTTTTTGCTCCCGCGTGGGGAGGGATGGCAGGGTCTTGGAAATGAGGATCTTGCTGTTTTCTGGCGTCGATCGTCCGGTCAAAGAGTTTGCGAACCTTTCGTAGCCGAGTATAGACGGTGTTGACGTTCACGCTGAGAGACTGCGCTGTTTCTTGAGCCGAGAGGCTCTCAAGCTCGATGGCCACAAAAATGTCGCGAAGATCGTCGTCCAGAGACTGGCAAAAATCGTGGACAAAGCGAGCCGCCTCAAGCGAGGCGACGGCATCCTCGGCTCCCGGGCGAGTCTGCGGTCGCAGCCCATCTTCTTCACGAACGCGCCTCCGTTGCCGGCTGCGTCGGTAGTCGCTCGCTACCTTGCGAGAGATTCCGTAGAGCCACGAACGTAGGGACGACTTGGGATCGTAGTTATCCCATCGCCGCAACGCGACGATAAAGACTTCTTGCACGCAGTCGTCCCGCGCGGACGCGTCGACTCCGTAGCTCGAGAGTACTCGGTACACAAACTCGCCGTAGGAACGAAAGGCGGTCGTGAGACCGGCCCGTTCCCCCGTGGGGTCGAGCGAGGCGAGCAGGTGGTTGAGAATGTCTGAGGTCATAGCGATGACCGTTGGGAGCAGGTATGGCGAAGGGACGAGGAGCGCTCGACATGGTTTGTTTTTTTGCGGCTGAGGGGCTCGTTGAGGGCCAACACTCGGCGGACGTTTTCACAAGCTTCGGCGAGTTGCCCGCGTGCGAGCTGAATTTCTCCGCGCAGCACGAGAGCTCCGGACAACTGCGGCCCGACGGTTCCGAAAATTGATTCGAGATCGGTGATCGCACTGTCAATTTTTTCGAGAGCTCGGTCGAACTTTGTTGTTTGGAGCAGAGCTTGCGCGAGGTCGATTTTGATGGCCGCCAGCGTCGGATCTGGCCCGGAGGCTGTCTGGAGCAATCGTTCCAGCGCTCGTGTCAGCATGGACTCCGCTTGTTCGGGTTCGTTCTGCGACAGCGCGAGAGTGCCAAGCTTCGCCCAAACGTTTCCCTCGTAACTCGGTAGCGACGAAGATGAGCGAGCGTAGATTCGAAGGGCCCGTTGAAAGTGGTTGCGGGCAGCCATGTGTTGTCCGACAGCAGCGAGTGCGGTTCCTAGGTCCGCATTTGCTCGACCGAAGGTTGGATGATTCTTGCCCACGATTTTGTCTAGAATAGAGAGCTGGCGCCGAAGCAGCTGCAACGCCTCATCGTTGTATCCTCGTTCTTGGAGGAGGACTCCGAGATTTCCGAGCGTGTACGCGACTTCAAGATGCTCGGGACCCGCATATTGCTCTTGCAGGGCGAGAACGCGGCGGTAGCCATCTTCCGCGGCATCGAGCTCGCCCCTTGCTGCGTTGATGGCGGCGATTCCAGATTCGAGCTGAGCGCGTCGCCGCGGGTCGCCACCGAGTCTGACGAGCCCGGCTCGCGCGGTGGATGCATGGGCCATACCTCGCTCGAACTCGCTCTGAAGCAGACCCGTAACGACAAGCAGCGCGATTTTGGCATCGACCGCAATTCGGTCAGCGCCAATCGCGTAGGCCAGAGCGAAACTCTCTTCGAGCAAGGGTACCGAGCTTGGATAGTCCTCGAGCTTGGAATGCAGGGTGCCCGCGGCGTAGGTTGCCGCGGTGATTACGGGAGCGTATCCCAGATGGCGTGCCCGACGAAGGGTGTATCGCGCCTGTCCCAAGGCGTGTTCATATTCACCTGCAGTGTTGAGGGCTCGTATTTGGGCGAGAGAGGACTCGAGTTCCTCCACTTCCGCGACGATGTTGTTGCTGGGCGGAGGTTGACCGTCGAGGAGCCGTTGCTCGTCGGTGCAGTCTTCCAGTTGGTCAAGCGCATCATCGGTCTCGTGCATCCGGAGGGCCAGAGTCTCGCTCTGACCGCGCGAAAGAAGCTCGAGCGAGGCGCGCACATGCACAAGCTGGGTCCGAAGGCATGCCATGCGGCGATCCATGAGCTCTGTCGATTGCTCATGGCGGACCATGGTGGCTTCGCAGGCCTGTTCGTATTCGTGCTGCCAGCGGTTGGCATAGGCCGCCAGCTTATTTTTGAGGAGGCTCCAGGTGTCTTGTGCGTGGGGGGTCGCACTTGATTGAACCTTCGATTCGATCTGTAGCCGTTGGGGTCCGCTCCACATTGCTTCTACGGCCTGCTCGCCGCTTTTGCAGGGTGATGGAAGGTTGAAGAGTCCCCAGCTGGCGAGGCCCGCAAAGGCCACCGCGCCGGTAGCGAGCGTAAGCCTCATGCGCCATCTTTGTTGTCGTCGCTGAAAGCGGGCCAGCTCAGTCGTTAGCGCTTCGACGAGTGCGTCCATATCGGGAAAACGAAGATCAGGGTTCGCCGCCAGGCCATGAGCGACCACCGCCGCGATCGTCTTGGGGAGGGGGTGCCGCGAACCGGAGCCCAGGTCTCCTCCGTCGCTCTCTAGATAAAGTTGATGAGCGTCGGATTCTCCAGCTGGAATCACGCCGATAAGAGCTTCGAATAGGCTCGCACAAAAACTATATTGGTCGCTTTGCGGGGTCACCGAGAGACCGAGTCTGTGTTCGGGCGCCATATAGGCGGGTGTTCCTGGTACGGCCCCGGGTCGCGTGAGCACCGATCTTGGAGGATCCAAAGCATGGTCGTCCCTCTCTCTTTCGGCTTCGGCGTCCCTTTCAATGAAGAACGGAGCGTCGACTTCTGGCGGGGTCGAGGTCCCGACCACCCCAAAGTCGGTGACGGCGACGCGACCCTCGAGGTCGACCATGATATTTTCAGGTTTTACGTCGCGATGGATCAGGCCTTGACGGTGTGCCGCCGCCAATCCTCGACCTGCCAGAATAAAGATACCAAGGACCTCTTCCGGCTCCCGGGGTCGGAGTCGAAGCCAGTCGCGGACGGTGAGGCCGTCGATCAGCTCCATGGCCATGAAAACACGTCCGGCGAGGCTCCCCACGTCGAATACGGTCACAATATTGGGATGTGACAACCTAGCGAGGGCCTGGGCCTCGCGCAAAAGACGATCGTTTCGGACTTGCTGGTGCCGTGCCGATCCGGTGTCGCCCGCAAGAAATTTGAGAGCAACTCGCCTGCCCAGCCGCTCATCAATCGCGGCGCAAACAACGCCCATCGCCCCCGAGCCGAGTCGCTCTTGAATCGTGTATCGGCCGACGCGATCCCCGGGGGAAGGATCGCGGGGTTGGCGAGGCACGGGCACAAACATATCTTCGCTCAAACCAGTTCGATGTGCGCGAGAGAAGTGAGAAAATCAGAACAATGCGACATCAACGCATTGTTCGATATTGCTTTTTGATCTGTGGGTCGAAATGAACCGGGGGACCGGCGGCCATTAGGCGGTTGTCAGGCCCCAACAGATTCTGTGCTGGGACGGGCCATGGCCTCCACAATGGATGAAATCAAATGAATAAACGCTATTTCAGGAGCAAGATCGGTATTCCCTTTTCCCTTTTGGCCTTCGTTGCCGCGGGGTGCGCAACTGAAGCCGAGGACGATGCGATCGGTGCGACCGACGGCGCGACGCCCGCGGCGTCCGATGATAGCGGTGGAGACGGAGACGGAGACGGAGACGGAGACGGAGACGGAGACGGAGACGGAGACGGAGACGGAGACGGAGACGGAGACGGAGACGGAGACGGAGACGGAGACGGAGACGGAGACGGAGACGGAGACG
>Ga0256845_1000176_pt1 | contig 59576 bp, 53 predicted proteins | sample RiftiametaG_FD_189101 | JGI IMG/M metagenome (GOLD analysis project Ga0256845, IMG submission 189101) | Tube worm associated microbial communities from hydrothermal vent at the East Pacific Rise, Pacific Ocean - Riftia | ecosystem: Host-associated > Annelida > Integument > Unclassified ...
AAGAGATAGAGGTGAAAGAGATAGAGGTGAAAGAAGGGAACGTGGCAATAGAGGTGATGTTCCAACAAATGGTTCTGTAAGATACTTTATAAATGTAGGTGAAAAAGATGGTTATGATTGGATGTCCTTAAAAGACTTCTTAAAAGACACCTTAGATATAGGTAGAGATGCTATCTATAAAGTAGATACCAAGGACAGCTTTTCCTTTTTTAATACAGATGCAGAACATACGGAGAAAATACTCAGTACTTTCTCTGAATTTAAAGTAGACGGTAGGTTTGTAAATGTAGAAGTTTCTAAAAACCCTGGAGGCAGTGGTGGCGGTGGTCGCAGAAGAGATAGAGATAGAGGCGGAAGAGATCAAAGCAGAAACAGCGGTAGTGGTGGCCGTAGAAGGGATAGAAGTTCTTTTAAAAGTAATTCTGGAAATTCTGGAAGCTCTTCTGGTAAAAGAAGAAGTAAAAAAAGAGATGGCTTCTATTAGTTAATTGTATATTAAAAAAAACACGCAGTAGCGTGTTTTTTTATTTTGTTTGCTATTTTTAGGATTGAAATCTGAACATGAGAAGAATTATACTATTGTGCTTTTGTTTTATCAGTTTTGTTGGATTCTCCCAAGAAAATGAAGGAAGTAAAATAAAAGCTATTGTTGTAAATGCACAAACTAATTTTCCAATGGTAAGTGTACACATAGTCAACCTTAATAAGGTAACAGGTACCATTACCAATGACAAAGGCCAATTTGCAATATCAGCGGCAGTCAATGACACCTTATATTTCACCTATTTAGGTTTTAAGTCACAGAAAGTAAGGGTCACCAATGATATGTTTAGATTTGAGGACACAAAAATAGCATTGACAGAGTTGGCCTATGCCTTAGAAGAAGTTATTGTAAAACCATATCAACTTACTGGTTTTTTAGAGATTGATGTAAAAAATCTCCCCATCAACAATGCGTATCAATATAGTATTTCTGGATTGTCCAAAAGTTATGAAGGAGGCAACAAAAACCCCAGTGCGGTAACCAGGGTATTAGGTGCCATTCTTAATCCTGCAGATTTACTTCGGAATTTATTCGGAAAAAAACCAAATCAGATGAGGAAGCTGAGGCGAATGAAAGAGGATGATGATATTAAAAATTTATTGGCTTCAAAATTTGACAGGGAAACACTCATGGAATTACTACAATTAGAAAAAGTGGATATAGAAGACATCCTCAATAATTGCAACTACTCAAGGTCTTTTATTATGACAGCAAATGACCTACAAATACTGGATGCCATCAGTAGTTGTTATGAAGAATACAGGGTTTTGAACATCAAAAAATAAGTTTTCTAATTATATATTCTAGCCAATATTAATGAGACCCCCATAAGTAGAGAACTATTGAAACAGTCCATAAAATATTAAGAAAACTCACTATTGGGAATAAATTTTCTAATTACATTATCATTTTATAGATTTATATAAAATTCTTAAGAATGAAAAAACTACTCTTTGCTATACCCCTAATCGCACTTATTTTTAGTTGTAAAGAAATTAAAAAATCACCTACTACAGACACTCTTGCTGTTACTGACTCCATCCAAATAGAAGAAATAAAACCTCCCTTTTTATGGGAGGGAGCCAATATTTATTTTTTATTGACTGATAGATTTTATAATGGTAATAAAGAAAATGATATAAATTTTGAACGAACAAATGATACTGGAGCTTTAAGAGGTTTTATGGGTGGTGACATTCAAGGAATCACTCAAAAAATAAATGATGGTTATTTTACTGACTTGGGCATAAATGCCATATGGTTTACCCCAGTAGTTGAGCAAATTCATGGAGATACGGATGAAAATACGGGCAATACGTATGGGTATCATGGGTATTGGACCAAGGATTGGACAGCAATAGACCCTAATTTTGGCACCAAAAAAGATTTAGAAGTACTCGTAAAAACAGCTCATGAAAATAATATTCGTATTCTATTGGATGTCGTACTAAATCACACAGGACCAGTCACAGAAGAAGACCCTGTTTGGCCATCTGAATGGGTAAGAACAAAACCCACTTGTGAATTTACCACATACGAGAATACAACAAGTTGTACACTGGTCAATAATTTACCAGATATTTATACGGAATCAGATGAGGCAGTAGAACTACCAGACCAATTATTGGCTAAATGGAAAGAAGAAGGTAGATTGTCTACTGAATTGGATGAACTTCAATCATTTTTTGAACGTACAGGATATCCAAGAGCACCTCGCTTTTATATTATAAAATGGTTGACAGATTATGTAAACGATTTAGGGGTTGATGGATTTAGAGTAGATACTGTAAAGCATGCCGATGAGAATGCATGGAGTGAGCTTTATGTTGAAGCCTCATATTCTTTTGAAACATGGAAAAAGAAGCATCCAAGCAATGTTCTAGATGACAAACCCTTTTATATGGTAGGTGAAGTCTATAATTATAATATTTCCACAGGAAGGAATTTTGATTTTGGAGATAAAAAAGTGGATTATTTTAACCATGGTTTTAAAAGTCTCGTCAATTTTGAATTAAAGCAAGATGCATTAAATGACTATGAGACCATTTTTAAAAAATATAACCGTATCCTAAACACCAAATTAAAAGGGAAAAGTGTGGTCAATTATCTTACTTCACATGATGATGGTCAACCTTTTGACAAGGAACGTAAAAAACCTTTTTATTCGGCCAATGTGCTTTTGCTTACCCAAGGAGCATCACAAATTTATTATGGGGATGAAACCGCAAGAAGCTTGATTATTGAAGGTACAGAAGGTGATGCTACATTGCGCTCTTTTATGAATTGGCAAGATTTGGATAGTTTGACCGAAACAAGAAGAATACACAACCACTGGAAAAAGCTAGGGAAATTTAGAAACAACCATCCTGCCATAGGAGCAGGCAAGCACAAAAGGCTTACAAAAAAACCTTACGTCTTTAGTAGATCATATGTAGATGAAGATTTTAAGGATAAAGTGGTAATAGGTCTAAATTTACCAAAAGGAAAAAAATCTCTTTGGGTAAAAGGCTTTTTTGGAAATGGCACTAAACTATATGACACCTACTCTGAAACTGAGGTAGAAGTTAAAAATGGAAAAGTAATCCTAGACAATGATTATAATATTGCGCTTTTAGAACTTATCAACTAGACCCAAATAAGGACCATTATATTTACACCTTTAAACACAATCTTTCATAAATGAAAATAAGTAGAATGAGCTTTATTATAAAGCTATTTTCTGGAGTCATAGGGTTAATTGCACTTGATGCTTTTTGGTTTGAAAAATATATTATTGACTGGACAGTATTTGATATATCTAAAAATGAGGACAGCAAAATAAAAATTATACAGCTTACAGATTTACACCTTTATAAGATAAAATCATTCCACAAATCCATTGCAAAGAGAATAAATAAGGAAAATCCAGATGCTATATTAATTACAGGAGATTCTATTAATCATACCAGCAAGCTTTCCATATTAGATGATTTCTTAAAATTAATAGATAATCATATTCTAAAAATTGCATCCTTAGGAAACAAAGAATATTCAGGCCGTATTAATTTTGATGCCTTAAAAAAAGTGTATGAATCAAATAATGGAATGCTTTTAATCAATCAAAATCATGTATTAAAAATAAAAAATAGATCAATCAATATTATGGGGATTGATGATTATTTGAGCGGAAATGCAGATTATTTTATAACCGCACAAAATGTAAATGTATCCTTAGACACAATTGTACTAAACCATCGCCCAAAATATAGAGATGAAATAGACAGGATAAATCAGAATCTTAAATTACCTCTAAAGCTAATATTATCTGGTCATACACATGGTGGGCAAATCACTTTTTTTGGAAAGGTTCTTTTTAAGCCTGAAGGCAGTGGTAGATATTTAAAAGGATGGTACAAAAGCGAAGAGTCATTAATGTATGTATCTAAGGGCATTGGCACCAGTATTATTGATGTAAGATTTGGTGCAAGAGCAGAAGCTTCTATATTCTATGTTTGAGAATGCACCGCAATTCTATTTCCCTCAGAATCAATAAATAACCCCATAAAACCGTGACCAGCGCCAATTTCAGTTTTTTGTTGTAGCACCTTTCCGCCAACACCCTCTACCCTACCCAATTCTGTAGTGATATCTATACAAGAAAAATAAATCAAAGGTCCATCTCTTTCACTTGGTGAGTACATCTCATGCTTTACCAAAGAGCCTTTTGCTCCAGGTATTTTAGGGTCATTAGGAAACCATCCCATGACAAAACTTCCTAGGTCATGTAGGGCAATTTCAATATCAAAAACTTCTTCGTAAAACTTTTTTGCCCGATCCATATCAGATACTGGGATTTCAAACCATCCTACCATATTAATCAATTTAGTAATCCAAAAATATAAAAATTATTTTTCAGCATAATAACGCTTCAAAATGGCATCAATTCATAATCAAACATAAATCTAATATACTAAAAAAGGAAAATGCATATTTTTGAAAAAGAATAAAACACCATGAAACAAAAAATAGTAGTTCTAACAGGTGCTGGGGTAAGTGCGGAAAGCGGCATAAAAACCTTTAGAGATGCTGACGGGCTATGGGAAGGGCATGATGTTATGGAAGTTGCCACACCACAAGGGTTTAAAAAAAATCCAGAATTGGTATTAGATTTTTATAACCAAAGAAGAAGGCAATTATTGGAAGTAAAACCTAATAAGGCTCACGAAGCTTTAGTAGGTTTGGAAAAATACTTTGATGTGCAAATCATTACGCAAAATGTGGATGACCTACATGAAAGAGCAGGGAGTTCCAATGTTGTTCATTTACACGGAGAGCTTTTAAAAGTGAGAAGTTCAAAGAATGAAAATTCCGTTTTAGAATGGAAAAAAGATTTAATCTTGGGAGACGTATGTGAGAACGGTCATCAATTACGCCCGTATATTGTGTGGTTTGGTGAAGATGTGCCTTTACTTACCAAAGCATCAGAACTAGTACAGGTTGCTGATATTGTAATCATCATTGGTACTTCTATGCAAGTATACCCTGCAGCAGGTCTTGTAAATTATGCACAACATGGAACACCTCTTTATTTTATAGACCCAAGGCCTAGTATAGGAAAATCAGATTTTAAAAACTTGACCATCATTTCCGAAACAGCTACGATTGGCGTACCTATTCTGGTTTCAAGTTTAATTGACAAAACCTTTTGATTTTTAAAATAATGACAAAAAAAGAGCTGTACAATTCATTGAACTATATAGATCATACTCGAGAAAAACGAGGGAGAATGGCACAAATTGTGATTGATAACCCTGACCTCGTCCGCCCTCTCATGGAAATTGTTTTTATGGTAAATGACCCTATCTCCATAAGAGCATGTTGGGCATTGGAATATTCTGCCAAGCATGAATTGAAGCTTATTTTACCACATTTGGATTATTTTACCAAAAACCTAAATACAGTACAGCATGATTCTGCAATTAGACCTATGGCAAAAATATGTGAATTGTTAATGTTGGACTATTTTAAAAAATCAGGTTCAATCTCTAAAAACTTTATTACAGAAGAACACTTGGATAAAATAACTACGACTTGTTTTGATTGGCTAATTGGCAACCAAAAAGTGGCCCAAAAAGCATATTCCATGACCTGTCTGCTTTTAATTGGCTCAAAACACCCTTGGATACACCCTGAACTAAAAATGGTCCTAGAGCAAAACTATGCAAATGGAAGTGCTGCATATAAAGCTAGAGCAAGACTTACTTTGGCAAAACTCAGATAATTGATTAAATATTTAATTCTAGAGTTCTAATAATCCTTTAATCCAACTATCTAATAATCCTTTAATGAGTATCTTTGTCCCTTTCAAATTTCAATCCAAATAAGATGTCATTAAACCCATTAAGCGCCATTTCTCCTATTGATGGTCGTTATAGAAGCAAGGTAAATAACCTAGCTCCATTTTTTTCTGAAGAAGCTCTTATTAAGTATAGAGTACTTGTAGAAATTGAGTATTTCATAGCATTGTGTGAAATACCATTACCTCAGCTACAATCTTTTGATACCGGAAAATTTGAAGCATTGCGCAAAATATATAAAGAATTTACTTCGGAAGATGCTCAGGACATCAAAGACATCGAAAAAATCACCAACCATGATGTAAAAGCGGTTGAGTATTTTATAAAAAAGGAGTTTGACAAACTGGGACTGGAAGCTCACAAAGAATTTATCCATTTTGGATTGACTTCCCAAGACATAAACAATACTGCCATTCCGCTTTCATTAAAAGAAGCTATGAATGAGGTCTATGTGCCCCAATATTTTGAAGTATTGAAAAAATTACAGAGCTTGGTGACAGAGTGGGCAGATATTTCCATGTTGGCAAGAACTCACGGGCAACCAGCATCCCCTACCCGATTGGGAAAGGAAATTGAAGTTTATGTAGTTAGATTAAAAGAACAGTTCAATTTATTGAACGATATCCCAAGTGCTGCCAAATTTGGTGGGGCCACAGGAAATTACAATGCGCATAAAGTAGCCTATCCAGATATTGATTGGAAAGAGTTTGGGCAACAATTTGTACAAAAAAAATTGGGACTGCACCATTCGTTCCCAACCACACAGATAGAGCACTATGACCATATGGCTGCTTTGTTTGATACCTTAAAGCGAATCAACACCATTATTATTGATTTAGATAGAGATTTTTGGACTTATGTTTCTATGAACTATTTTAAACAAAAGATAAAAAAAGGGGAAGTTGGTTCTTCTGCCATGCCACATAAAGTAAACCCTATTGATTTTGAAAACTCTGAAGGAAACCTAGGTCTTGCCAATGCTATTTTTGAGCATTTATCGGCTAAACTTCCTGTTTCCCGTTTACAAAGAGATTTAACGGATAGTACTGTATTGAGAAACATAGGGGTTCCTATAGCGCATACAATTATTGCTTTTCAATCTACTTTAAAAGGATTGAACAAACTATTGTTGAACAAGGCTAAGTTTGAACAAGATTTAGAAGACAATTGGGCCGTAGTGGCAGAAGCCATACAAACTATTTTAAGACGCGAAGGGTATCCAAATCCATATGAAGCTTTAAAAAGGTTGACACGTACCAATGAGAAAATAAATCAGCAATCCATTGCTTCTTTCATTGATACTTTGGAAGTTTCTGATGCAATTAAAACAGAATTAAAACAAATAACTCCTGCGAATTATACTGGGATTTAAATGAAAATTTTTCGGATTGCCATTCTATACTTAGCAATATTATCATTTATTGTTGCTCAATTATTTAAGGTGTTGCATTGGATTTTTAATGATTGGCTGAACAGTCGGTTTCTTTTCTACTCATGTTTTTGTTTAATTTTTATTTATTGGGTCAGCTTCTTTTTTAAAAAGAAAAACAAAAAATAACTTCAAAAAATTATATCTACATTAAAAGAATAGACCTGCAAGGTTTTAAAACCTTGCAGGTCTATAAGTTTGTTAATTTGTGCAGCCCCATCATTAGAAGACAATCATCCACAGACTATTTTGTCATAACCAAATATGAGAGTGCATAAATTGTAGTTATCCTTCTTTATGAATCTCTACAGAATGTGGGTAAGGAATTTCAATACCAGCTTTATCCAAGGCCAGTTTACAATTTTCTAACGCCCCAAAATATACATCCCAGTAATGTTCCGGTTTGCAATAAGGCCGTACCGCAAAATTCACAGAGCTATCTGCTAATTCTGATACGTTTACGGATGGCTCAGGATTTTTTAATACGTTATCGTCAGCTAATAATACGTTCAACAATACTTCTTTTGCAGTTTTAATATCCTCACCATAACCAACACCTATTGTAATATCTACCCTCATTTTTCCTTCAGCAGTATAATTAATGATATTCCCGTTTGCCATAGCTCCATTGGGAACAATAGCTAATTTATGATCGGGAGTAACCAATTTAGTAGTGAAAATCTCAATTTCTTTTACAACACCCAAAGTACCTTGAGCTTCAATTAGGTCTCCTATTTTATAGGGCTTAAAAATCATAATCAATACTCCACCTGCAAAATTGGACAGGGATCCTTGCAATGCCAAACCAATTGCTAAACCAGCAGCGGCAATAACGGCAGCAAATGTGGTTACATTTATACCTAGTGTAGATATGACCAAAAGGATTAAAAATATCTTTAAGGTCCATGAAATCATATTTAATAGAAACAGCTGTAACGATTCATCATACTTACTCTTTGCCATCATTCTTTTAGCGGCCTTGACAATCCTTTTAATTACCCATGAGCCAATAATGTAAATGATTATTGCCGTTAACAATTTGGGGCCAAATTCTTTGGCCAGATCAATTCCATAATTAATCCATTCTTGTGCTTTTTCCATAATTATTTATAGTTAATATTAATGTGTGCTCCAAGATAAGAATTTGTTATAAAAAAGAAACGATTCTATATATTTCAGTATAAAAAAATCCCGTTCTAAATATTTAGAACGGGATTTTTTTATAGAGGATTTAGTCTAGCCTTTTAGAAACGCTCCTATATCTCCTAGACCTTCTCCTTTATAATCAGATTTTTGAATGGCTTGTATAAGTTGAACTATATGCGCTGGATTCATGTTTTTTCCAAGTACTCTTACCAAGGCAAAACCTTTTTCTTTACTGCTACCGTATATGATTACTTCATCTATGGCATCCTCATCACCCAAGTATTTAATGACGCCTTTACCATAACTAGAATTCAACTTCATAAGCTCTACAAAATCATCATTCTTTAAAATCTCCTTTACCTTGGCATTTTCAATTTTATATTCGGCTTCATTTTCAGCAGTCTTCCTAAAAGCCAAAACATTTAATTTCCTTAAAGAGAAAAACGCTTCCTTTTGGCTTTCTGATAAATCAGCTTCCGCTAAATTCAAAATACTTGTGGGAACATCCAGAGTAATAAAATTTGGGTTCTCTGCACTATCTACATAGTACTCTTGAAGACTTTGTGTTGAAGAGCAAGAAGCTACAAGAGCAACTGCCAATATCAATAATCCTTTTATGCTATTTTTCATTGTTCTTATTTTTTTTTGATAGATTCTTTTTAATTATCAGAATTCAGTTGTAGCATATAGTTTTTTACTTCTCTACAACTGAATTCTACTTCTTCTTAATGTTTACCTGCTTTGTGCAATTCTTGTGGTAAATTCATTTTATTTGTAAGAGATCCTATTTTAGTTAAATCAATATCACCTGTCAATGAAAGCAATACTGTTTCAATTTTTCTGTCATTGATTTCTATATCAGCATTTTTTATTCCGGTAACAAACATTAACAGTTCACTTACATGATCTTCATCTTTACCACTTTTAATGTAAAACTTAATATTGGCATCTTTATCCTTAACACGCATCAATTCTTCCAAAGATGCAGATTTAAGATACTTGTTTACAGTTCCATTCATATCAGCAGAAACACCCTTGTCCTCTGTAATAAAAACTTTTAGACCGTTAAGGCTTTGTGCTATATCCATGAAATCCTTTGCTTCTGGATCATCAATATCTACATTGATCTTGCTCAAAAGTCTGAACATACTTTGGTTTACTACTACGGAACTTACATTGTCCATATCTTCAAATTTATCAAAGATAGATTGTGAAAATCCTGTTAACGGTACTATTGCGATTAATAATATTAAAATATACTTTTTCATTTGTTTACGTTTTTTATTCGTTATTATAAATTTTTTGAGTTGTTACATCAAACTCATTTAAGTAAGCCATTTTCTCGGTTCCTTTACCAAAATTACTGGCCAATAGGCTCATTGCTTTTTTTGTTTCATTATAAGCATATTCTGCCTGTTTCTGTTCTTGGTAATCCTTATAGCTATCGGAGCCAAAATAAACACCAAATAGTAAGACAGCTACTGCAGCAACGGAAATCCACTTATAATAGTTTTTTCTAGGTTTTAATGGTACCTGCTTTGTATACTGTTCTTCTTTGGCTTTAGAAAAATATTGAAACATTGGGGCGTATTGCTCTAAATGTGTTGCCACATTTTTTTGTGAAAAATACGTTCGTAATGTTTCTTCTTCAGTTACTGTTGTAGTAACCTCAAAATACTTTTCTAATAATTTTTCTATGTTATCCAATTCCATAGCTATGTTTTTTAATTAATTTTTCTCTAACTGTTTTTCTTGCTCTAGACAATGTAACGCGTACTGCTGTGGGGTTCATTTCTAGTAATTTGGCAATTTCATCAAAATCATATTCTTCTACATCCCGTAATTGCAGTACCATTTTTTGTTGCTCTGGCAAATCTTCCATGATTCTCTCTACCCAACTTACACTATCCTTTGCCTCTACTTGTTTTTGCAATGATGTACTGTTATCAGTATAATTACTGTGCACCAATTTTAGGTTGCCCGCCTGTTTAGATTTTAATCGATCCAAACAAAAATTCTTCGTCATTGTCATGGCAAATGCCTCTACATTATTATAGTTCTCTATTTTATTGTTCTTGGACCAAAGCTTTAACAAAATCTCTTGGGTAGCATCTTCTGCTTCCTCAGAGGAGGTCAACAAACGCTTAGCTAACCTATAAAGCTTATCCTTAAATGGCATTACTACTTTTACAAACTCTGCCTGATTCATTGTTGGTTCAATTGTTTTGTAATCCTATATATTGGTTTACATAATGAAGACGAAGTATAACGAATTTTGTTACAAAAAATTTTTATTTCCTTTAGATGTCCCTATTTTAGTTGCCTGTAACCTATAAAAATAGGTGTTGCAATTGAAAGGAAAGTTATAAAATCAATACTAATTCTAACATATATGGAATGATAATTGATTCAAACAAAAATAAAAAGCTATGAAAAAGTATGTTTGGTTGTTTTTAAGTGCTACAATTTTATTTGTTGGCTGTAAAAAGAATGACGATGGTGTTGGAGAACCTGGCGGACAAGATCCAGATCCAACTGCAGATGTTGATGTTCAAAACTTTATGTGGAAAGCCATGAACCTCTGGTATTTTTGGCAAGCTGACGTTACAGACTTAGCAGATAGTCGTTTCTCCAACAGTGCTGAATACACTACTTACTTAGAAAATTTTTCTAATCCAAAAGATTTATTTGATGACATACTCTTTACTGATGACCGTTTTAGTTTTTTAAGTGACGACTATGAAGAATTGGTACGTTCCTTTGCTGGGATTTCCAAAAGTGATGGTTTAGAGTTTGGTTTGGTTCAATTTTCTAATAGTGATGATATTTTTGGCTATGTACGCTACATAGTGCCAAATTCTGATGCATCTACCAAAGATATTGCAAGAGGAGAAATATTTACTGGAGTAGATGGTCAAACATTAACTATAAACAATTATGTAGAACTTCTTTTTGGTGATAATGACACCTACACCCTTAATATGGCTGATATTTCTAATGATGAAATTGCTCCAAACGATAAAGATGTAACATTGACCAAACAAGAAGGGTTGGTAGAAAACCCCGTTTTTATTGCTAAATCTTTTGATATAAGCGGCAACAAAATAGGGTATTTAATGTACAACCGTTTTACAAGTAATTTTGATGAGGAGCTAAATGATGCATTTGGACAATTAAAATCTGATGGAGTTACAGATTTGGTATTGGACATGAGATACAACCCAGGGGGATCAGTAAATACTTCTCGCCTATTGGCTAGCATGATTTATGGCACTAAAACCAATGATTTGTACATTAAGCAACGTTGGAACAGTAAAATACAACCAGAATTAAGTACTGAACAATTAGAGGATTATTTTGCTTCTTCAACAAGTGAAGGCTCTCCTATACAAACTTTAAACCTTAATACCGTTTATGTCTTGGCCACTAATAGTTCCGCCTCTGCAAGCGAATTGGTCATGAATGGTTTGGCTCCTTATGTTGACATTGTTCATATAGGGGAAACTACAAGAGGGAAAAATGAGTTTTCCATTACTTTGGTAGATATACCTTCTAATAGTTATGTATATAATTCCAGTAACGAAAGTGGTATAAATTCTGATAATAGCTGGGGGATTCAGCCTTTGGTCGGTAGAAATGAAAACGCAGATGGTTTTTCTGATTATACTGCTGGTCTAGTACCTAATATTGAACTAAAAGAAGACTTGGGCAATTTAGGAATACTAGGAGACCTCAACGAACCTCTTCTTGCAAAGGCAATATCAGAAATTACTGGAATAGCTGGAAAAAGAGACTTTACTGTTAAAATACCCATTAAAATTATGACGAGTTCCAAAATGTTTACGCCCACCAAAGACAATATGTATTTGGACAAGGAATTGAATTTAGATTTAAACTTTCAATAAAAAAGATAAAGCGGCTTGAAAATCAAGCCGCTTTATCTTTTTAAACTGAACTTGTTTCAGTTTTTCATTGTCATTGTTCTCCGTTATAAGCTCAAAGAAAGTCCAACTCTTATATTTCTCCCCTTAGTTGTAAATCCTACGATTTCTGTATACTCTTCATTTAAAAGGTTTCCAGCAGACAAAAACACATTCAATTTATTAGAAATCAATTCATGCCCTATATAAACATCCAATAACGAAAAAGGTGATAATGCGACATCAGTAAAAGTATTAAAATCAGTGTCAGAACGGTCACCTGTATAAGAATATGATAGGGAAGCATTAGTCTTGTTAGAAAAATCATATCCAAAAGAAGCATTCACTTTGTGCTTTGGAATACGAATGGCATTATCTCCCTTACGTTCAGTAAACGTATAATTAGTAGTTAACTTAAGCGCTTCGCACAAATCCCAATCCAGCTCAACCTCTACACCTTTAGCATCAATAAAACCATCTATGTTTTCATAACCATTGGCACCATAAACAATTGGCTGGTTTTCATCTCTATTAAAATAAAGAGCACTTACCCGTATACCTTTTCCTGCATATTCCAGTCCTCCTTCTATGGTTTTGTCCTCTTCAGGTTTTAAGTCTGCATTGGCACCAAAAAAACCAAACAACTGCGTAAGCGAAGGTGTAATATATGATGTGGCATAAGAACCCAATACTTTTAAATAGCCATTGTTTAATTTATGGGTATAAGACGGATTCACATTATATACAAAATGGTTTCCATATTCTGAATGGCTGTTAAGCCGTCCTCCCACATTTAAATTCAATCCAAAAGAAGATACATACACCATATTTGCATAAGGATCTGTAATTGTAAAATCTTTGGTGACATTAAACTCACTTTCATCCTTTAAATAGTTCAACCCAAGAACAGTATAGAAAGTATCATTAAAAATGTATTTGTTGTACAGATCAACAACAAGGTTTTTTCCTTCAAAAGTACTGGGGAAAGCACTTTGACTTTCTGAAGCATAATCAGTATGGGCTCCATTAAAGTTTACCGAGCCATTTTTGTATGCATATATTGATGAAATCCCAACTCTTTTTTGTTCTCTTAAAAACTGATAAGGAGCATCCAACAATCCAAAAGATTCATCAAACTGAGTCCGCAATTTGGTGTGGTTCCCATAAACGGAAATTTTAAATGCATCCGTAAATTGATACCCCAACTTTACATCTGTGCTAAAGTTTGAATAATCATCCTCAATATTGGTAGGTGTTACAATAGCTGAAAGTCCATCTGAATAACTACTTGTAAAACTGGCCAGATAATTAAGCTTTCCCAATGTGCCGTTCATCTGCACACTATTGGAAAAATCAGATATATTATAATTCTGATTTACAGCAGTTTGATTGGTTCCCAAACTAGATTGAACATTTAAGGCAACTTTTTCCTGTGAAGCTTTTTTTGTTGTAATACTGATTACTGCTGTGGCCGCATTGGTGCCGTACAGTGTACTTGCTGCTCCTTTGATGATTTCAACCGACTCAATATTGGCCATTGGCAATAATCGCAGATCGTATTCTTGGGAAGAAGATGATGGATCGGAAACTCGCACGCCATCAATCAACACCAATACCTGTCTTCCTCTACCACCTCTGGCATACACACCATAAATAGCGCCCTGTCTTCCTCTACTACCTACAATCTCAATACCACTTTTGGCATTGATGATTTCCGCAATGGTTCTTCCTTGGTTTCTTTCTAGTTCGGCAGCGGTAATCTTTATCACCGTTTTACCAGAATTTTCCCTTTTTAATTCAAAACGGGAATCACTTACAACAACTTCATCTAACTGTTGAATTTGTGTAACATCTGTTTGTTGTTGTTGTTGTTGTGCAACAACGTTTGTGCATGCCAAAGCAATAGCACACAAGCCAATAAAATTTTTGTTCATTTCGTTTAATTCAATAAACGGGAGATTAGTATGTCTTTACACATACGAAAACTTTTATCCCGAAAGTTTAACATAGTTTTTTTGAATTTGGCAGGTCTCCTGACTTGCGTCTTGTTAATTACCTTCCCATCCCATACTCAGGGCAGTGGTTTTGAAGTTTTTAACAAGCATCCCCCACTTGGGACAAAGCTTACAGTTGCGGGAACAGCTCCAGATTTTCACTGGATTCCCTTTTAATTCTATCACAAAATATAATAGAAACCTAAATTCAATGCGAAAGTATACATTAGCGCCTAGGAATTCAAAAGCAAAGTCACTTTTTTTTATTGATCTTGTACAGCATATATATTATGCCGACAACAAAATGCAATATAATTACCCCAGCAATAATATATATGGTTAAATTTGAATCGCCTCTCATAAAATAAATTTATCAAATTTACCTACAAAGTACAGTACTCCATGTTACAATCATTACATAAACTTTTTTATAATACAAGAATAGCACTGCTTCTTCAAATATGCCTTTTTCTGTTATCTGGATGTAAAAACCAAACAGCGGAAAAAAAAATTGAACAACAGAACTCTAAGGTCGTGCCTATTTCTTATGCTAAAGGGTTTACTATTGAGAAATATGATTCTGGTATTACCACAATAAACGTCACTTCTCCATGGCCTAATGCAAATAAAGGATTTACGTATGCATTGATTCCAAAAAACAAATTGGCCACCATAACACTTAACAAAGATGAGTATGATGCCATTGTTACCGTTCCTGTAGAACAACTAGTGGCCACATCTACAAGCCATATTCCTACGCTGGAAAGTTTGGGCATTATCAACAAGTTAATCGGGTTTCCAGACACACAATATATTTCATCTAAAGAAACCAGAAAACGGATTAATGCAGGCTTTATAAAAGAATTGGGCAATAATGAATCTCTTAATACGGAAATGGTAATAGCTATACAGCCAGATGTAGTGTTTGGTTTTGGCATTGACAACCAAAATGCAATTTATGAAACCATCCAAAAGGCTAACATCCCTGTGGTTTTCAATGGTGATTGGACAGAAGAAACACCATTGGGAAAAGCGGAATGGATAAAATTCATTGCTCCTTTTTTTCAATTGGAAAAGAAAGCTGATCGTATTTTCAAAGACATTGAAGAAGCATACCTAGAAGCAAAATCATTAGTGAAAAATGCAGAGACTAAACCTACAGTACTTAGTGGCGCCATGTATAAAGACGTATGGTACTTACCAGGTGGGAAAAGTTGGGCATCACAATTCTTAACTAATGCCAACAGCAATTATTTATGGAAAGACACCCAAGAAACTGGAAGTTTGTCCCTAAGCATAGAAAGTGTATTGAGCACTGCACAACAGGCAGAATACTGGGTGTCGCCTTCACAGTACACCTCCTATGATGCCATGTTGAAAGACAATCAACATTATGCGCAGTTTAATGCTTTTAAAAACAAAAAAATCTACACCTATGCCAATACTGTAGGAGAAACAGGTGGTCTGTTGTATTATGAACTAGGTCCCAGTAGACCAGATTTAGTGTTAAAAGACCTTATTCATATTTTACACCCAGAGGTTTTACCAAACCATCAACTTTTCTTTTTTACCCCTTTAAAATAAATGAATGTTCAAAAAACATATAAGATATCTTTTATACTATTGCTACTGGCATTGTTTATTAGTTTTTGTATAAACATCAGTCTTGGTTCTGTTAGCATTCCTTTTATTGATGTGTTTAATTCCATTTTTGGAGGCAAGATCAATGAGGATTCATCGAGATATATTGTACTCGATTATAGAATTCCCAAAGCATTTTCCGCTATTCTTATTGGTAGTGGGCTTTCATTAAGTGGTCTTTTAATGCAAACTTTGTTCAGAAACCCATTGGCAGGCCCCTTTGTATTGGGCATAACCTCTGGCGCCAGTCTAGGAGCCGCATTATTAATTATGGGTTCTTCAGCATTGTCAGGATTATTTGCTTATGATATTGTAGGCGATGTTTCATTGGCCGTAGCATCCAGTATTGGGAGTTTTTTAGTGCTGCTTACAGTAATGGTGGTTGCATCAAAAATTAAAGACACCATGGCATTGTTGATCATTGGGCTAATGTTTGGGAGTATTACAGCAGCTTTGGTCAGCGTACTTTCTTATTTTTCCAATGCAGAAAATTTGCAACGCTATATCTATTGGTCTTTTGGGAGTGTGGGCAACCTTTCTTGGTCACAGTTATCCATTCTATTTTTTCTTGTTCTAATAGGATTGCTCCTCAGTATTGCCTTGATAAAAACATTGAACGCCTTTCTTTTGGGTGAAAATTATGCCAAAAGTCTAGGGGTTGATATTAAAAAAAAACGGTTCCTTATTATTTTGACAACTGGTTTACTGGCTGGCGGAATAACTGCCTTTGCAGGTCCAATAGCCTTTATTGGTTTAGCTGTACCACATTTGACTCGGCAAATTTTTAACACCACGGACCATAAAATCCTTGTCCCAGCAGTAGTTATTTATGGTGCAATTTTAATGTTGTTGTGTGATGTGCTTGCTCAACTCCCAACATCCGTTTATGTACTGCCTATTAATGCCATTACATCTATTGTTGGAGCACCGGTAGTAATATGGTTATTGGTCAGGAAAAGAAAAATGATATTTTAAAAGAGTAAAAACAATAGACAATTATCAATAACAACGAACAACATATCGTCTTATCAGTAAAAGACCTTTCAATTGGTTATACATCCAAAAAGGAACGAATCTCTATTGCCAAAAATATAGTCTTCAACTTAAATCAAGGAGAGTTGATTGCAATTGTTGGCGTAAACGGAATTGGTAAATCCACTCTCTTACGCACTCTGGGCAATGTACAACCCAAATTATCTGGAGAAATTGATTTAAAGGGAAAATCTTTAGAATTATATCGTTCCAATGAACTGGCAACAGAAATCAGTTTGGTGCTCACTGAACCTATCGCATCAAAAAATCTAACGGTTATAGAATTAATAAGTTTGGGCAGACAGCCCTATACCAATTGGATAGGGAGTTTATCAAATACTGATAAAGAAAAAATTAAAACTGCCATTGAAATGGTAGGTTTAAAAGGTCTACAATACAAAAAATGTTATGAACTCAGTGATGGGCAACTACAAAAAGTAATGATAGCAAGAGCTGTAGCTCAAGATACTTCTATAATGCTATTAGATGAACCCACTACACATCTAGATTTGTATCATAAAGCTCAAATCCTAAAGCTATTGCAACAGATAGCCCATAAGACCAACAAAACAATTGTATTCACAACCCATGAAATTGAATTGGGAATTCAATTAGCAGATAAAATATTGTTAATGGAAAAAGGAAAAACCAATTTTGGCACACCCAAAGAATTGATTGAAAGTGGAAATTTTGAAACCATGTTTCCAACTGACACCATTACGTTTGATCCAAAAACGGCCTCATTTAAAATAAACAAGTAACATTTTAAAGTCAAACCTTTATCTTTACTACAAATGCAAATTAACGAATGAGTGAACTCTTTATTTATATAATTATTGGACTTGTTTTTTTAGCTGGAGGCTATTTTTTGGGCAGTTATATCCAGAACTTAAAAACAAAATCCAGCCAAAGTACTTTAGTAGAAAGAGAACAACAATTAAGAAGTTCATTGGTGGTTGAAGAAGAAAAATTGAGGTATGCCGAGGAAGAAAAAAGTCAGTTGCGCTTGGACAACGCACAATTGGACAATCAGATAACCCGTTACCAAGCTGATATGGAAAACCTTCAGCTAAAAAATACGGAGCAAAAAGAAGAAGTAGAAAAACTTCAAGAAAAATTCACTAAGGAGTTTGAGAATCTGGCCAATAAAATATTGGATGAAAAAAGCGCCAAGTTTACGGAACAGAACAAAGAAAACATTAAAAATATTCTAACCCCTCTTCAAGAAAGAATTAAAAATTTTGAAGAAAAGGTTGAGAAAACCCATAAAGAAAGTATTGATTACCACGCCGCATTGCGCCAACAAATATTTGGTTTAAAAGAACTGAACGAGCAAATGAGCAAGGAAACCATCAACCTTACAAAAGCATTAAAGGGAGATAGTAAGATGCAAGGAAATTGGGGAGAATTGGTTCTGGAACGTGTTCTGGAAAAATCAGGTCTGGAAAAAGACAGGGAATATTCTGTACAGCAAAGTTTTACTAGAGAAGATGGCAGTAGAGTAATGCCCGATGTTGTTATTCATTTACCTGATGGTAAAAAAATGATAGTGGATTCCAAGGTTTCCTTAACTGATTATGAACGTTATGTAAATGCCGAAGATGAGTCTAAAGAAAAGCATTTAAAAGACCACATCAACTCTCTAAGAAGACACGTGGAGCAATTGTCCGCAAAAAAATATGAAGACTTGTATGAAATGGAAAGCCCAGATTTTGTGCTTTTATTTGTACCCATTGAACCCGCTTTTGCTGTTGCTATAAACAATGATAACTCTTTGTACAACAAGGCCTTTGAACAGAACATCATCATTGTCACACCTTCTACCCTATTGGCTACATTACGTACCATAGATAGCATGTGGAACAATGAAAAACAACAAAAAAATGCCATTGAAATTGCCCGTCAAGCTGGCGCCCTATATGATAAATTTGAAGGATTTGTAATAGATTTGACCAAGGTTGGCAAAAAAATGGATGAGGCCAAAGTTGAGTATAGAGGGGCTATGAACAAATTGGTTGAGGGCAGAGGAAATATTATTACCAGTATAGAAAAACTAAAGAAAATGGGCGCAAAAGCAAAAAAATCCATTCCAGAGTCTATTTTAAAACGTGCTCAAGAGGATGATTTTGATGATGAACCTACAAAATTAAATTCATAGGAATGCAAAAATTTAAATCTGCAAAAGAATCTCAAGTATCCATAACACAATTAATGCTTCCTTCCCATTCTAACTTTGGAGGAAAGGTGCATGGCGGGCACATTCTAAATCTAATGGATCAAATTGCTTTTGCATGTGCCTCCAAACATTCCCAATGCTATTGTGTAACGGCATCAGTAAACAGAGTGAATTTTTTAAACCCTATTGATGTTGGGGAGTTGGTCACTCTAAAAGCATCCATCAATTACACTGGTAAAACATCAATGGTTGTTGGTGTTAGGGTAGAATCAGAAAATATAACCTCAAGCAAAAAGAAGCATTGTAATTCCTCTTATTTTACCATGGTCGCCAAAGATGAAAATGGTAAAAGCGTCCCTGTTCCTGGATTACTGATAGAAAATGAACAAGGTATACGAAGGTTTTCCCGTAGTAAACAAAGAAAAGAACAAGCATTTATAAGAGACACCGAGTTTGATTCCGCTACTTTTAAAGTAGAAAAACATTTGGAACTTCTTAACAATGAAAATCTTAAGATTGCTCTAAAGTAATCTCCTTGGATGCAGCAGTATCCATAAACCAAAATAATTTCCCAGATGTAGGCACAACCAAGGATGCGGGATACAAAGCTGCCGTAGTCTCGTTATTTATAATTTCTTTTATTTTCTCTGACTTGCTATCACCAGTTACCAAAAAAGCTACTTCTTTGGCATTGTTGATTACTTTGCCTGTAATGGTAATTCGTCTTTGTCCAGAATCTGGATGAATGGCTACCTCACAACTTTTATCAGAATCCCATAAATGTATTTCATGGGGAAAAATAGAAGCTGTATGCCCATCATCACCCATTCCTAAAATAACCAAATCAAATTGGGGGATTTCATTTACAATTGGTAATTCATTTTCTAAAATTTCACTATATCTAACGGCTTCTTCTTCAGGAATATTTTCTCCTTTTACTCGGTGAATATTGGCCGCCGGAACATCTACATTACTCAATAGATAATCCACTGTCATTTTATAATTGCTTTCTTCATGGCTTGGTGACACACAACGTTCATCTCCCCAATAAAAGTGAACGGTTGACCAATCAATTTCATTCTTAAAATTCTCAGATAAATACTCAAAAACAACTTTTGGCGTACTACCTCCAGAAAGTGCTAAATGGGTAATTTCATTAGACTCAATCAATATTTTCAAATACTTTGAAAAAGACTCAGCTACAACTGTTTTGGAATTGTATATTTTTAGTTCCATCAATTTTATTTAAGTAATAACACAATATCCAGAATCATCATCGGCCAAGTTTTTCCCTGGATTTCTCCACATAGAAAGTCCGTCTATTAAATCATCTGCATTTTTTGGCCCCCAAACCCCGGCTGGGTAACCATGGGTAATCACATCCTTACCATTTTTCCAATAATCAAGAATAGGATCCACAAACTCCCAAGCTGCTTCCACTTCATCAGCTCTTGCATATAGTGTGGCATCTCCTTGCATAGCATCCAATAAAAGGCGCTCATAGGCATCCATAACATAATTGTCTGCAAAACTTGAATAATAAAATTCCATATTGGCTCTATCAACAGTAAAACCTTGACCAGGAACCTTTACCCCAAACTTCATTAAAATGCCCTCATCTGGTTGTATTCTAATAATCAGTTTATTATCCTTATCAAAAGCATTAGTGTCTTTGAATATCTGATGGTGGGGCGATTTAAAATGTATGACTACCTCTGTTACCTTAGTTGGCATTTTCTTAGCTGTACGCACATAAAAAGGCACATCTTTCCATCTCCAATTATCCACAAAAAATTTAATGGCCGCAAAGGTTTCAGTAGTAGAGTCTGGGTCAACGCCTTCTTCCTCTCTATATCCTTTCACTTTTTTTCCATCTATGATCGTAGAAATATATTGCCCTTTAATTGTATTTTTAAATAAGGTTTCATGATCCCTCATAATACGAAGCGATTTTAATGCCTTTACCTTCTCGTTCCTGATTTCCTCAGCATTGTCACTAATGGGCGGCTCCATTACTATAAGGGAAATGATTTGCAGCAAATGGTTTTGGAACATATCTCGTAAAGCCCCAGACTTATCATAATAGCCTCCTCTTTTTTCCACTCCCACACTTTCAGCATTGGTTATTTCTATATGCCTAATGTAATTTCTGTTCCAAAGAGGTTCAAAAATACTATTGGAAAATCGGGTAACCAATAGATTTTGTACCGTTTCTTTCCCCAAATAGTGATCAATACGGTAAATCTGTTTCTCTTTAAAATAGGTCTGTAATCCTTTGTTCAGATGTTTAGCCGTTTCCAAACTATAGCCAAAAGGTTTTTCTACAATCAGTTTTTTCCAACCATCAGTTTCTTTATTAAGTCCTTTGGCAGAAAGATTTTTGGCTACCACTTCATATATACCAGGAGGTGTGGACAGATAAAAAATATAATTATTATCTGTTCTATATTTTGCATTAAGGTCAGAAATCCGTTTGCTCAACCTATCATAATCAGTATCATAGTCATCCCCTAAATCTTCGTAAAATAATTTACTTGCAAATGTTTTAACAAAATCTTCCTGATCTCCGTTTATTTTCTCCTTTAAATAAGAACTTTCATTAACAACTTTTTTTCTGAACTCACCATCTGTTAAGTTACTACGGCTAACACCCAGTACCACAAAGTTTTCTGGAAGGTGGTTGCCTTTGTATAAATTATAGATTGCCGGTATTAATTTTCTAGCAGTAAGGTCTCCCGATGCGCCAAAAATAACAAGCATTTGATTTGATGTTTTCTTCATATACACTTATAGTACAATGGTGGTATTTTATATTTAAAACCTTGTTTATCCGCTTTGTTAGTTTACAAAAACTACTCTTTATAAGTCGATATTTTAGGTTAATTTTGACTTTTTAAAAAAGAAAACGCGAAGATAGAGCTTATTTAAGTTATAAAATTTAAAAATTGGACACTTAACGTTAAGCAAATACAAAACTATAATATGAACAACAATTACGATTTTGGCTTGGTAGGTCTCGGTGTTATGGGACGCAATTTTATTTTAAATGTTGCAGACAACGGCTTTACTGCTTATGGGTATGATCTAGATACAGAAAAAGTAAATGCATTAAAAGAAGAGGGTGATGATTTGGCAAAGGTAAATGCATCAACAGATGTGGTTGAATTTGCACAAAACTTGTCCACGCCACGTAAAATAATGTTGTTGGTGCCTGCAGGAAAAATTGTAGACATAGTTATAGAAAGTCTATTGCCACATTTGGATAAAGGTGATATTATAATTGATGGTGGAAATTCTTTCTTTACAGATACAGATAGAAGGGAAGCCTATTTAAAAGAAAAAAGTATTCATTTCTTTGGCTCAGGTGTTTCTGGTGGTGCAAAAGGTGCTAGAAGAGGACCCAGTATTATGCCTGGGGGAGATAAAGAAGCCTATAAAGAAGTACAGCCAATTTTTGAAGCTGTATCCGCTAAATTTAAGGGAGAACCCTGTGTTGCTTATTTAGGGCCGAAATCAGCTGGTAATTATGTTAAAATGGTCCATAATGGTATTGAATATGGTCTAATGCAATTGACCTCAGAAATTTATGACCTCCTTAAAAAAGCTGGCGGTTTAAGTAATGATGAACTTCATGAAGTCTTTAGCACTTGGAACAAAGGAAGGTTGCAATCTTTTTTAGTTGAAATTACTTCTGAAATACTAAAACAAGAGGACGATAAAGGAGATGGCCGTTTGATTGATAAAATTTTAGACAAGGCCAAACAAAAAGGAACTGGTAAATGGACTTCTCAAAATGCAATGGATTTAGGAATTCCAATTCCTACTATTGATATTGCAGTGAGCATGCGTGAGATTTCTGCACTAAAAGAAGAACGTACCCAGGCTGATAAATTATATGACCGCCCTACTCCAACACCTATTGATAAAAAGGAATTGATAAAATTAGCAGAAGAAGCACTTTACTTCTCCTTTATATCTGCCTACGCCCAAGGATTGCACCAACTTTTGGATGCTTCCAATGAATATGGTTATGAATTGGATTTGGCCGTAATAGCCAAAATATGGAGAGCTGGTTGCATCATTCGGGCAGAGTTGTTGGAAGATATCACCAAGGCTTACCAAGACAATAAAAATTTGGCAAACTTGTTATTGACACCAGTTTTTGTTGAAAAAGTACAATCAACGGTAGATTCCGCAAGAGAAGTGGTAGCCTACGCAGCAAAAAATGGTATTCCTGTACCAGGAATTTCAAACTCGTTGACTTATTTTGATGCATATACTTCAGAACGTTTGCCATTGAACCTGATACAGGCACAAAGAGACCATTTTGGCTCTCATACCTATGAACGTACAGATATGGAGGGTATTTTCCATACAGAGTGGGAATTATAATTAACATAAAACAAAAACTCCCGAAATTATCGGGAGTTTTTGTTTTATTGAAAAATCTATATTTACTTGCTCAAATACATTTTTCTTCTTGCATATAGATTATAGAACTCGTCATCCTTAAGACTGTCTATAAATAAAATGCTTTCCCCTGTACTTTTCATTTCTGGTCCCAAGTTCTTATTTACATTGGGAAATTTATTAAATGAAAACACAGGTTGTTTTATAGCGTACCCCTCCAATTTTGGATTAAAATTAAAATCTTTTACTTTCTTTTCCCCCAACATTACTTTGGTAGCATAATTTACATATGGTTCTTTATATGCCTTTGCAATAAATGGCACCGTTCTAGATGCTCTTGGATTGGCTTCTATAATATACACCATGTCATCCTTGATAGCAAACTGTATATTTATCAGCCCAACCGTATTCAACGCCAATGCAATTTTCTTGGTATGGTCTTTAATCTGTTGCATCACAAATTCACCTAAATTAAAAGGAGGCAAGGTTGCGTTAGAATCACCTGAGTGAATACCACAGGGCTCTATATGTTCCATTATTCCAATAATATAGACATCCTTACCATCACAAATGGCATCTGCTTCTGCTTCTATAGCTCCATCTAAATAATGATCCAACAACAATTTGTTGTTTGGTATTTTTCTAAGCAAATCCACAACATGCTCTTCTAATTCTTCTTTGTTTATCACAATTTTCATCCCCTGCCCTCCTAGCACATAAGAAGGTCTTATCAATAATGGAAAATCCAATTCATCTGCAAGAGCCAAAGCTTCATCAGCAGTCTCGGCAACCCCAAATTCAGGAAAAGGAATATTATTTTCCATTAACATTTTGGAAAAACTACCTCTATCTTCTGCTAAATCCAACGATTTAAAATTGGTGCCCATTATTTTTATTCCATACTTTTCCAATTTTTCGGCAAGTTTTAAAGCTGTCTGTCCACCAAGTTGTACAATGACGCCCTCTGGCTTCTCATGCTGGATAATATCATATATATGTTCCCAAAAAACAGGTTCAAAATAAAGTTTGTCCGCTGTATCAAAATCTGTAGAGACAGTTTCTGGATTACAATTAATCATAATGGTTTCATAACCACACTCTGCAGCTGCGAGAACACCGTGCACACAACAATAATCAAACTCTATTCCTTGTCCAATTCTATTTGGACCAGAACCAAGTACTACAATTTTTTTCTTATCGGTTATAATACTATCATTGGCTACGTATTTTTCTCCGCCCGGCGTTTCTATTTCTTCTTCAAAAGTTGAATAGTAATAAGGTGTCATTGCCTTAAATTCTGCGGCACAGGTATCCACCAATTTAAAGACCCTGTTAATTCCCAATGAAGAACGTTTTGTATGAACCTCACTTTCATAACAGTCTAGCATATGGGCAATTTGCCTATCTGCAAAACCTTTCTGTTTGGCTTCTAACAAAAGTTCTCTTGGTAATGATTCTATGGTGTATTTTGATATTTCCTTTTCCAAGAAATGTAACTCCTCATATTGTTTAAGGAACCACATATCAATTTTAGTGATTTCATGGATTCTACTCAATGGAATTCCCATTTGTATGGCATCATAGATTACAAATACCCTATCCCAACTGGCATATGTCAGTTTACTGATTATTTGCTCATAATTTTTGTATCCCTTACCGTCTGCCCCAAGTCCATTTCTACTTATTTCCAAAGATTGGGTGGCTTTGTGAAGTGCTTCTTGAAAAGAGCGCCCTATACCCATGACTTCCCCTACAGATTTCATTTGCAGACCTAAAGTTCTATCAGAACCTTCAAACTTATCAAAATTCCAACGTGGTATTTTCACAATCACATAATCCAATGTAGGCTCAAATAAAGCTGATGTGGATTTGGTAATTTGATTCTCCAACTCATCCAAATTATAGCCTATTGCTAATTTGGTGGCAATTTTTGCAATGGGATATCCAGTCGCTTTTGATGCCAAGGCTGATGAACGGGAAACTCTTGGGTTTATCTCTATGGCAATGATATCCTCTTCTTCATCTGGGCTTACGGCAAACTGTACGTTGCAACCACCGGCAAAATCACCAATACTTCTCATCATTTTAATGGCCATGTCCCGCATTTTCTGATATGTTCTATCAGACAAGGTCATTGCAGGTGCCACAGTTATGGAATCCCCTGTATGAATCCCCATTGGGTCCATATTCTCTATGGCACAGATAATGACAACATTGTCATTCTTATCTCGCAATAGCTCTAATTCAAACTCTTTCCAGCCCAATAAGGCTTTATCAATCATTACTTCGTGAATAGGAGAAATTTCCAGCCCACGACTTAGCAACTCATCAAAATCTTCTGGCTTATATACAATGGATGCACCTGCACCTCCCAAAGTATATGATGCCCTAATTACCAATGGAAATCCAAACTCTTGAGCAATTTCCTTTCCTTTTAAGAAAGATGTAGCGGTAGCCTGTGGTGCCATCCCTATCCCTATCTTCAGCATAAGCTCCCTAAACTGCTCCCTGTCCTCTGTGATGTTTATGGCATCAATATCAACACCAATAATCTCAACATTAAAATCTTTCCAAATGCCCTTTTCGTCAGCCTCTATACATAAATTCAATGCAGTCTGCCCGCCCATTGTTGGCAATACAGCATCTATATTGGGATGGTTTTCTAAAATCTGAATAATAGACTTTGTGGTCAACGGTTTTAGATATATATGATCCGCCATGGACGGATCTGTCATTATTGTAGCGGGGTTGCTATTGATCAATACCGTTTCTATTCCATCTTCTGTTAATGAACGTAATGATTGAGAACCAGAATAATCAAACTCACATGCCTGTCCTATAACAATTGGTCCAGATCCAATAATTAAAACAGATTTTATATCTTTTCTCTTGGGCATTTATTCTTTGTTATTATAAATTTAATTCAAAAAAAAGGTGCTACTTTAAAAAAAGTAACACCTTTATTATTTAGAAAATAATCTTTCCATTTATTTTTTATGTCTAAGCTCTGAAGATACGGTTAATTTTCTTCTTCCTTTAGCTCTTCTCCTAGCAAGAACTTTTCTACCATTGGCAGATGCCATACGTTCTCTAAAACCATGCTTGTTTCTTCTTTTTCTTTTTGATGGCTGATATGTTCTCTTTTGTCCAGGCATTTTTTAATCCTTAATTCGTTATATAAAAATCTTGTAGGTTATCCCTCAAAATCTGGGCGCAAATATACAAAGAGTTTTTGCTTTCCCAAACGTATTTAAAAAAATATTTCAAGATAGTTTTATTACTTTTGCCAAGCAAGTGTTACCATTTGTTCAAAATATAAAATCTAACATTAATTAGGAATAATTATTATCCATGTTCAATAAAAATTTTAAATTAATCATTGCCGTACTTATTATTGCATATTCAGTATATCAATTTATAGAAGGATATATTGGTAACGGTATATTCTTTCTACTCCTTTCATCAATTTTTATCTTTCTTTATTTTAAGAACGAAATCATTTTATTGTCCTTTTTAAGAATGAGAAAGCAAGATTTAGATGGAACACAAAAATGGTTGGCAAAAATTAAAAACCCCGAAGCTTCTTTGGTCAAGAAACAACAAGGATATTTTAATTACCTACACGGAATTATCTTTTCACAAAAGAATCTTACCCAAGCAGAAAAGTACTTTAAAAAGGCTTTGAAGCTAGGCTTAAGCATGGATTACGATGTAGCCATGGCAAAACTAAGCCTTGCTGGTATAGCTATGCAGAAACGCAGAAAAAGAGAAGCTACCATACTTTTACAAGAAGCAAAAAAATTGGATAAAAACAATATGCTTGCCGATCAAATAAAAATGATGAAGCAACAAATGAAAAAAATATAGTTAGAAATCTATTATTTAGAAGGGGTGTAATATCCTTTCATGGGAATTTCAATAACATATTTTTTTCTAGAGGTATTGTTTAAATGCGGTTCTCTTAACCAAGGGTTATGCCGTTTTAATATCTTGTAGTTAATCTCATAAAGTGCAGCGAAATCAGCAAAATTTGTTACTGCTTCATCTATTTCAACATTAAATGTAGGCACAGTAGTATACATATCATCCTTATCAATATCAAACCCATATTTTTCTGGACTACTCAATATTTCTTTAATAGCTAGTATTCTAAATATATAACGCCCTGTTTCTTGCCCCAATAAAAGGCTATAATAATCTTCTGCTTTTTGTATTCCCATATATTTTTGAATACCATAAGGACCTCCATTATATGAAGCAGCAGCAAGTGTCCAGCTTCCAAACTTCTTTTTTGATTTTAAAAGATACTTACAAGCAACTTCTGTAGCTTTTTCAATATGATAACGCTCATCTACATTTTTATTGACCTCTAACCCATATTCCCTACCTGTAGCTTTCATAATTTGCCAAAAACCTGATGCTCCTGCTGATGACACCACATTTTGCAAGCCGCTTTCAGCAACGGCCAAATATTTAAAATCATCAGGAATTCCATTTTTTGCTAGAATAGGCTCTATAATAGGGAAGTATTTATTTGCCCTTTTCATAAGTAAAAGAGCGTTTGATTGCCAATACGTATTAACCAAAAATTCCCTATCAACACGTTCCATAACTTCTGGATCACCCACAGGAACAAGTTCGTTTGCGAAATTTAAATTTTCTGGTATGTCAATCGATGAAACTCTATATGTTGTATTCTCATTATTTTCTTCCACATCAACAACAACCATATCAGAATCATCTTGAATAGCAAAAATCAATGTACTTACCACCAAAACCATTCCCAAAAACATTAGAATATTTTTTATAAATTTCATAATTGTAATTTTTTATTAATGATTTAAAGGTATTAAATAGAACTCCCTTATTCCAAAATAATTGCAGGTAATTGTTCATTAAACCATTTTGACCGATGAATAATCATTGTATGTGTTCCATTTTTAACAGGAATACACTCCTTTATGTGGTTTATTGGAAAAACCGAGTCCTTATCTCCATGAATATGTACCAAATTAGGAAGATGATCTGTGTGCTGCCAATTCACTATTTGATCTATGGACCAGTCTATATAATATTTATCCCTAACTGAAAGGTATTCCTCATAAAGTTCTAATCGTTTGGTTATAGGCTCTCCAAAGGCATATTTAGCCAACAATTCTACATTATTCACTAAACCAGTGGGCAACAGCTTATGAGCTTTGGTATATTTGGCAAAAATCATTCTCTTAGGTAGTTCAGATTTATGCTTTACACTGGATATTACAATAATTTTTTTGACTTTTATCAATTTTGCCATTTCTTGAACTAACATCCCACCAAACGAAACACCAATGAGAACAGGGCTTATATGCTTTACGCCCTTACACATTTCTTCCGCATATTCTTGAATACTACTTCCCTTTTTAGGAACATGCCACTCTAAAAGATGGACTTCAAATTTATCAGGAGGTAATGAAATATTTTTGAAAATTGACGGATTGGCTGCCATACCTGGCATTAAATAAACATGGAGTTTTTCATTAATCATAATACGACTACTATGTATTTTGGTTAGGAATTTAGCAAAATTTTTATTAGTTTTGTTAGCTAGCTATTAAATTTAAATGAATTTAAAAACAAGCTAAAAATACTTAATAACGAGAGAATTACGATTAGAGAACGTCGTATTTTTTTGTCTAAACCAACAAACTTTAAAATCTAAACTATATGAATGAAATGGAAATTAAGGACAATAGTTTCTTACGCCAATTTGAGACTAGGGTTGAGGGTCATTTAGCCAAAATTGAATATTCATCACAAGAGCGAAAGGTTTTCCTAACTAAACTTGTAATTCCAGAAGAAATTACTGAGGAAAGCTTTAAAGAAGATTTTATTAAAGCGGTTCTACATCTAATACAAGATAAAAATTTAAGAGTAGTTCCAACAAGCCCGCAAATAGCAGGGTTTCTTCGAAAAAATAGGCAGTATAAAGAAATGCTTCCAGTAGGAATAAGAATTTAAGTTAAAAACCTCTCAGCCGAGAGGTTTTTTTATACCTCTGCTATACTATCAAACGTTAACCGTACTATACCATCTTCATCAATCCCTGTTAGTTTTATCTCATGTAGTGTATTTATCAAAGCTGGATTCCAAGGTGATTTTACTTTCACATAGTTTTCTGTAAACCCATGAATGTAACCTTCTTTGTTTTCTCCTTCAAAAAGAACTGTTCTTACTGTACCTATTTGACTTTCATAAAACGCCCTTCTCTTTTTGGCCGATAGCCCTCTGAGCATTTTACTACGCTTGTTTCTAACATTCTTAGGAACTACTCCTTTCATTGTAGCAGCGGTAGTGTTGTCTCTTTCTGAATACGTAAAAACATGGAGATAAGAAATATCCAATTCATTCAAAAAATGATAGGTTTTCAGAAAATGTTCATCTGTCTCTTCAGGAAAACCTACAATTACATCAACACCTATACAAGCATGTGGCATTACTTGCTTTATTCGCGCAACTCTTTCAATATATAGATTGCTCAAATACCTTCTCTTCATTAATTTTAAAATAGCATCACTGCCACTTTGCAAGGGGATATGAAAATGAGGCACAAAGGAATTGCTTTGCGCTACAAAATCTATGGTTTCATTTTTAAGTAAATTGGGTTCTATTGAAGATATTCTAAGTCTATGAATTCCTTCTACAGCATCTAAAGCTTTCACTAATTCTAAAAAGGTGTGTTGGTGCTTTTTATTTCCAAATTCTCCTTTACCGTAATCTCCAATATTAACACCGGTCAGCACAATTTCCTTAATACCTTGTGCGGAAATCTCTGCGGCATTTTTTAAAACATTTTGTAAGGTATCACTGCGTGATATTCCACGGGCCAAGGGAATTGTACAGTATGTACATTTATAATCGCATCCATCCTGTATTTTTAAGAAAGCCCTGGTCCTATCACCAATGGCATAACTGCCTACATAAAAATCAGCCTCTTCTATCTCACAAGAATGAATCTCTCCATAGTCATTCTTAGATAGGTCATTTATATAATCTGTAATCTTGAATTTTTCTGTAGCTCCTAAAATCAAGTCCACCCCGTCAACAGCAGCAAGCTCTTCTGGTTTTAATTGGGCATAACACCCTATGGCAGCAACAAATGCATCAGGGTTACTCTTTTTGGCCTGTTTTACGATAGATTTAAAACGTTTATCTGCATTTTCAGTCACAGAACATGTATTGATCACATACATATCCGCAAACTCAGAAAAATCTACGCAATCAAAACCTTTTTCTTGAAAATCTCTGGCAATAGTAGAAGTTTCAGAAAAATTAAGCTTACATCCTAAAGTATAAAAAGCGACTTTCTTTTTCATTGTAAATAGTTCCTTTAAAAGGAATGCAAAGATAAGAACTTCTAGAGTTAAGATTTAGATAGGATTTCTAGTCCTTTATGATAGTAAACCAAGCATTTAAGTTTATTCTTTTCGCCACTGTTTACTTGTTTCAAAAACATGGTTTAAAATAGTGACTTCTTTATCATCAAAGACCAAGTCACGCCTGTCCATCATTACAGTTGCTGCTTCATAAGCCTTCTTGGGCAAGTAGGTCGTAAATCCTGAAGCTCCTCCCCAACTAAAACTAGGAACAAAGTTTCTTGGAAAACCAGAACCAAAAATATTTGAGCTTACACCAATAACTGTCCCTGTATTAAACATTGTATTTATACCACATTTACTATGGTCACCCATCATTAAACCACAAAATTGAAGTCCTGTTTTAGCAAAACGCTCTGTCTCATAGCTCCACAACCGTACCTCGGCATAATTGTTTTTCATATTAGAGACGTTTGTATCTGCCCCTATATTGCACCACTCACCGAGAACAGAGTTCCCCAAAAATCCTTCATGTCCCTTATTGGAATAACCAAAAAGCACAACATTATTGACTTCTCCTCCAATTTTTGAACATGGTCCTATAGTTGTAGGGCCATAAATTTTTGCTCCCATTTTAACTGTTGAACTATCACCAAGAGCAAAACCACCTCTAATAATACTGCCTTCCATTACCTCTGAGTTCTTTTCTAGATAAATTGGCCCTGTAGAAGCATTAAGAATACTACATTCTACTTTTGCTCCTTCTTCCAAAAAAATATTTTCAGCATTCATTACTGTATTGGAACTAGGTATTGGAGCACTTTCTCTTCCTTTGGTCAATAACTCAAAATCTGCTTGTAACGCTTCTCCATTTTTAGAGAATATATCCCAGGTATTTTCTATTCTAAGAACATTTCCAGTATATACGATAGATGTATATGTAGAAAAATCTACTTTATTTTGGGTTTCTTTAGAAAAAAATGCAATAATATCTTCTTCAAAAAATATAGCTTCATTCTCTTTAAGACTTCTTACCAATTCCACTAATTCTCTATTTGGCAAAAAAGAAGCGTTAATCATTATATTTTCTGCCATTTCTACCATTGGAAATTTATCTGACAAATAATCTTCCGTTACAGTAGTAGTGGTATTCCCCAAATATTTTTCCCATTTTTCGCGAATAGTCACTATTCCAACTCTAATGTCTGCCACTGGTCTAGTGAACGTGAAAGGAAGTAGCGCGTTTCTTACTGAACCATCAAATAAGATATAATTCATAAAATGGAATTTTTATAAAAATAAAAAAGTCACGCACCTAAGCAATAGGTACGTGACTTAATAACTCATTAACGAGTAATTTATTATTTGCTGAACTTTTTGTACTTGTTCTTAAATTTATCAATTCTACCAGCTGTATCAACCAATTTGGCCTTGCCAGTATAAAAAGGATGGGATGTTCTGGAAATCTCCAATTTAACCAATGGATATTCAACACCATCAACTTCTAAAGTCTCCTTAGTGTTTACTGTAGACTTCGTTAAAAAGACATCTTCATTAGACATGTCTTTAAAAGCTACCAATCTATAATTTTCTGGGTGAATTCCTTTTCTCATTTTTACAATACTTTAAACCTACTGATTTTAGAGGTGCAAATTTATAAAATTTTACAAAACCCTGCAATAGAGATGCAAAAAAAAGAAAAGAAAAAATTGTACCTTGTATGTGTAACAAAATTAAATTATTGAACACTAATATAACAATCAACTAAAACTTTAAATTAAAATGGAAGAAAATCAACCTAAAACAGGGAAAATTGCATGGATTTATGGGCTTGTCGCAAGTCTTATTGGGGTAACATTCTCAGTAATGCTGTATGCAGTAGACATGCTATATGACGAAAGTGTTATTATTAAAATAATTCCAGTAATTATACTTGCAGTAGCTATTATTTTGGCTATTATTCAGTTTAAAAAAGCAAACAATGGTTTTTTAAAACTATCAAATGCGTTAAAATTAGGGGCAGGGATTGGTGTAGTTTCTGGAATTATTGGTATTATATATTTTCTTTTTCAAATCAATATTCTTGAACCTGAATATATGAACAACATGTATGAAATTGGAAAGCAAAAAGCATTAGCGAGCAATCCCAACCTTACTATAGAACAAATTGACCAAGGAATAGAGATACAGAAAAAATTTATGTGGATATCATATCCAATAATTATAATTTTTAATATTATTATTGGCTTAATAGTTGGTCTTATAGGTGGTCTTGTCATGAAAAAAGAAGAGTCAACAATCTAACCTAAAAATTGTATTTTTGAAATTATTTTCACGAATACTCTATGAATTTATCGATAGTAATCCCTTTACTTAACGAAGAAGAATCTATTAAAGAACTACATGATTGGATTGTATCCGTAATGCAATCCAATCATTTTTTATACGAAATTCTTTTTATTGATGATGGTAGCACGGATGGTTCTTGGGAAATAATCTCCCAACTTAGCGAAAACAATCCCAATGTAAAGGGTATTCGTTTTCTCAAAAATTTTGGAAAGTCTCAAGCTTTGCATGCAGGTTTTAATGCTGTTAAGGGTAATGTTATCATTACCATGGATGCTGATTTACAGGACAATCCAGAGGAAATTCCCGAGCTTTATAATTTAATTGTTAAAGAAAATTTTGATTTAGTTTCTGGTTGGAAGAAAAAAAGATATGATTCTCTTATCACTAAAAACATTCCTTCTAAGCTTTTTAATTGGGCAGCACAAAAAACTTCTGGAGTAAAATTACATGATTTTAACTGTGGTTTAAAGGCATACAAAAAAGATGTGGTGAAATCCATTGAAGTATCTGGAGAAATGCACCGGTACATTCCTGTATTGGCAAAAAATGCAGGGTTTTTCAATATTGGTGAAAAAGTAGTACAGCACCAATCAAGAAAGTATGGGAAAACAAAATTTGGAATGGAACGATTTATAAATGGATTTTTAGATTTGATTACAATTTGGTTTATATCAAAATTTGGTAGACGACCCATGCATCTATTTGGAGCATTAGGGGTTTTAATGTTTTTTATAGGATTTGGCTTTTCCCTATATCTTGGAATAGATAAGTTGTTTATTAATCCAACTGGAAGGCTCATTACGGAACGCCCACAGTTTTTTATTGCTCTCTCTTCTATGGTTATAGGAACCCAATTCTTCTTGGCTGGATTTTTAGGAGAAATTATTCTCCGCACAAAAAAAAGTGGTAAAAACTATATTGTAGATAAAACAGCCAATCTTTAACGCTAATTAGACAAAATACCTCATATATCATTATATAAAAATGAATTCACGGTACGCTTATTTAACGAGAGGGAAATTTTCTATGAATGTTTAAAAATTAAAATTCTAGTGTAACTTTACCAAAATTATTTTTTATGAGCAACATTGCTAATTCTGCCCTAAAAACTGCACAAACTTGGTTAACAGATTTTTTTGATACCGACACAAAAAAAGAAATTGAAGAGCTAATACTCCTTGACCCTGAAGAACTAAAGGAGCGTTTCTATAAAGATTTAGAGTTTGGTACTGGTGGCATGAGGGGTATAATGGGTGTTGGCACCAATAGAATAAACAAATATACTCTTGGGAAAAACACTCAAGGGCTTAGCAACTACCTCAAAGAGGTATATGCCAATAATGAAATAAAAGCAGTCATTGCCTATGATTGTAGGCACAATAGTGACACTTTAGCAAAAATTGTTGCTGATGTCTTTTCTGCCAATGGAATAAAAGTCTTTTTATTCTCTGAGCTAAGAACAACTCCAGAGCTTTCCTTTGCTGTTAGACATTTAAATTGTCAAGCAGGGATTGTTTTAACAGCATCCCATAATCCTCCAGAATACAATGGTTATAAGGTTTATTGGGCAGATGGAGGACAAATTGTACCACCGCAAGATGAAAAAATAGTAGCAGAAATAAATAATCTTTCTTTTGAGAGTATAAAGTTTGATGCAAACGAAAGTTTAATTGAATTGATTGACAAAGAGGTTGATGAAGCCTTTTTTGAGGAATCCGTTAAAAATGGAAGCTTTAATGCTGATGGCAAGGACGATTTTAAAATTGTTTTTACTTCTATCCATGGTACTTCAATCACAGCAATCCCAGAAGTTTTAAAACGTGCTGGGTATAAAAATGTAACTATTATTGAAGAACAGGCCAAACCAGATGGTAATTTCCCAACAGTAAAATCACCTAACCCAGAAGAGCCAGAAGCTTTGGCCATAGCCATAAAAAAAGCTGAAGAAATTGGCGCAGATATGGTTGTTGGTACAGACCCAGACAGTGACCGTTTAGGCATTGCCGTACGTAATTTGGAAGGAGAAATGGAATTGCTCAATGGTAACCAAACCATGGTTTTAATGACCAAATTTTTATTGGACCAACGAAAAGCAAGCGGGTTTAAAGGAAATGAATTTATTGCTACAACTATAGTTTCTACTCCAATGGTCGAAAAATTGGCTGAAGCATATGGAATCTACTATAAAACCTCACTTACAGGTTTTAAATGGATCGGTAAAATGATTAAAGATTTTCCAGATGAAGATTTTGTTGGCGGCGGTGAGGAAAGTTTTGGTTATATGGTGGGTGATTTTGTACGAGACAAAGATGCTGTCACCGCTACCCTACTCGCCTGTGAAATTGCCGCGCAAGCAAAAGCAAATGGTAGTTCTTTTTATCAGGATTTGATTGATTGCTATGTAAACTATGGCTTCTATAAAGAGAAATTGATTTCCATTACCAAAAAGGGAATGAGTGGAGCAGATGAAATAAAACAGATGTTGAAAGAATTTAAAGAAAACCCTGTTGCATCTGTTCAAGGTTCAAAAGTTGTTTGGGTAGAGGATTACAACACCTCTATGGCAAAAAATGCTATTACAGGTGAAGAGAAAGTAATTGACATTCCAAAATCCAATGTGTTGATATATGTAACTGAAGATGGCACCAGAATAGCTGCCAGACCCAGTGGTACAGAACCAAAGGTGAAATTTTACATCAGTACAAATACAACTTTAGAAAAAGCTGGAGATTTTAAATTGGTAGATGCAGCGTTGGATGCTAAAATTGATAGTATTCTTCAAGAATTGAAATTGAATTAATGAAATATTTCAAACAAATCCTTCGTTTTGCAAAACCATATAAAGGCTATGCAATTCTAAACATTATTGCCAACATTTTTTACGCTTTGTTTGCAACATTGTCCATGGTTTCATTGTTCCCAATGCTAAAAGTGTTGTTTGGAAAACCTTCAGACCGTCTTGAAACAAAACCAGTATGGGAAAGTTCTGGAATAAAAGACTACGCAGAAGATTACCTAAATTATTTTGTGACCCAAAAGGCAAATGAAGGACATGATGATGTTCTGATTTTTATGGTCGCACTTATAATTGGCTTGTTTTTACTTAAAAACATATTCAATTATTTGGCCATGTATTTTATTACCTTTTTGCGGAATGGGGTTCTTAAAGACGTTAGAAATGAACTGTACAGTAAAATAACAGATTTACCTCTTTCCTATTATTCTGAAAAACGTAAAGGAGATGTTATGTCACGAATATCAACAGATGTTCTTGAAATTCAACATTCCTTCTTATCCGTTTTGGAATTGATTGTAAGAGAACCTCTTGTTATTATATTTACTGTCATTACAATGTTCGCCATTAGTGTAAAACTCACAATTTTTGTGTTTATTTTTATTCCCATTTCTGGATTTTTAATCTCCTTGATTGGAAAATCATTAAAAAAGAAATCGGATAACGTACAAAAGGAACAAGGTCTATTTTTATCAATCATAGAGGAAACATTGGGAGGTCTTCGGGTTATTAAGGCTTTTAATTCTGAGTCTAGGTTCAATAATACGTTTAAATCATCTACAAAGCGCTTTTTTAATTTCTCCAATACATTGTTGAACAGACAAAACCTAGCCTCACCAACCAGTGAGTTTTTAGGCATATCGGTCATTGCCGTTTTATTATGGTACGGCGGGCACATGGTCCTTGTTGACAAAACACTGGACCCTAGCATGTTCATAGTATACATAGGACTAGCCTATAATATTTTAACCCCGGCAAAGGCGATTAGCAAAGCTAGTTATAATGTTAAAAAAGGAAATGCCGCAGCAGAGCGTGTGCTAGAAATTTTAAATACAGTATCTCCACTTAAGGACAAACCCAACGCAATCAATAAAAAAGAATTCACAAACGCCATAGTCTTAGAAAATGTTTCCTTTAAATATGAGGATGAATATGTACTAAAAGATTTTTCCATTAAAGTGGAAAAAGGCCATACTGTTGCTTTAGTAGGACAATCTGGAAGTGGAAAATCAACCATTGCCAATCTTGTTACCCGTTTTTATGATGTAAATAAAGGGAAAATTCTTATAGACGGCCAAGATATTAGAGACCTAACAAAACATTCTCTTCGTAACTTAATGGGATTGGTTACTCAAGATTCCATTTTGTTCAATGATACTGTTAAAAAGAACATTGCTTTAGGTAAAGAAAATGCAACCGAAGATGAAATTATAAATGCTGCAAAAATTGCAAATGCCCATGAATTTATCAAGGAACTACCAAATGGATATGATACCAACATTGGAGATAGTGGTAATAAATTAAGTGGAGGGCAAAAGCAACGTTTATCCATTGCAAGAGCAGTATTAAAAAATCCACCCATTATGATTTTGGATGAAGCAACGTCAGCCTTGGATACTGAGAGTGAACGCTTGGTACAAGATGCATTGGAAAAAATGATGCAGAACAGAACCTCTATTGTTATTGCACACAGACTTTCTACCATACAAAGAGCCAACATAATTGTTGTGCTTCAAAAAGGGGAAATTGTAGAACAAGGTTCTCACGATGAACTTTTGGCATTAAAAGGTGTGTACCAAAAATTGGTGACCATGCAATCTTTTGAATCCTGAGCCACAGATTAAACTTTTGTACATTTATAAAGTCAAAGAGTAGACGGCCTCAAGACAAGTTCTCGAGGCGTTAAGAAAAATCTTTTTTATATTTCAACGTGCAAGCATTGGAGTATTAAATCTCCCGAATACTCGGGAGTGGAAATAAAGTATAAGCCAAAACCCTTGATTGACGAAGAAGCTTTAGTGCATCAACTAAAACAAAAAGACACCCAAGAAAAGGCCTTTGAGGTTGTAATAGACACCTATAAAGAAAGGCTGTATTGGCATATTCGTAAAATTGTATTGGACCATGACGATACAGATGATATTCTCCAAAATACCTTTATAAAAGTCTATAGAAACATAGAAAGTTTTAAAGGAGATAGTAAACTGTTTTCTTGGATGTACCGTATAGCTACTAATGAAGCGCTAACATTTTTAAAGTCCAAATCAAAGAGAATGGGAGTTGACTCGGTAGAACTTCAAGAAAGAATGGTAGCAAATTTACAATCTGACGTATATTTTGAAGGTGATGAAATACAAATGAAATTGCAACAAGCAATAGCAACATTGCCAGAAAAGCAAAAACTGGTCTTTAATATGAAATATTTTGAAGATTTAAAGTATGAAGAAATATCGGATATTCTAGAAACATCTGTAGGTGGCTTAAAGGCATCATACCATTTGGCAACAAAGAAAATAGAAGCGTTCCTAAAAAAGGATTAAACCTTTTAAAACATTGATAGTCAAACTAAAGAATGAAAAAGACAAATAAAAATACTGGTTTTAAAACTCCCAAAGGTTACTTTGACGGTTTATCAGCTGGACTTTTGTCTAAAATGAAGCTTGATGAAGTTGCTTTTTCCAATACCGATAATCATAGGGATGGCTTTAAAGTGCCAAATAGTTATTTTAAAAACTTAAATAAAAACATTCTCTTAAAAGTCAGTCAAAAAGAAACAAAAGTAGTTTCACTATATAAAAACTACTACTATTATGTTGCCTCAATTGCTGCTGTTTTAGTGGTTGTTTTTGCAATTAAATGGAATACAAACAAAACATCAACTTTTGACACTTTGGTAGGCGAAGACATTGAAAACTATTTTAATGAAAACGAATTGGATTTTTCAGATAATGAATTGGCAGAGTTATTGCCAATGCATGATGTGGAAATAAGTGATATCATAAACCAAGGAATTAACGAAGAAAGAATTGTTGAATATCTAAACAACAATATAGAAGATTTACAAGAATTAAATAATGTATACGATGAAGAATAGGGTTACATTAATTATAGCAATTTTGTTCATGGCAATAAATATGTCATATGGGCAAAAACACCACAAGCCAGATTTTGAAAAAATCAAAACACTTAAAGTTGCCTTTTTTACAGAACATTTGGATCTTACAAGTTCTGAAGCTGAAATTTTTTGGCCTGTTTATAACACCTACGAAAAAAATAGAAGAAATCTAGGCAAAACTGAATATCACGAATTTTATAGCAAACTATGTAACAATGATTATACTGAAGAAGAAGCTAGTAGATTATTGAATAAATATTTGGAAATAGAAAAGAAAGAAGAAGAGCTAGATAAAGCTTTTTTCAAAAAAATGAAAAAATTACTTTCTGCTAAAAAAACACTTCTTTTAATTAGGGCAGAAAAAGAATTCAAAAAACAATTGATCAAGCAATACCGTAAAAAACATGGCGGTAGTTGGTAGTCTTAACTATTTAAAAACAAGTTTTGCTATTCGGTTTTTTCCCGCAGCGTACGCAATAGAATCATTTAAAAACCTAATTGTGTAAAAAGATTCATCGGATAGTTGTTCCCATGTAGCCCCCATGTCTTTTGAGTGTGTAATCCCTGTAAAACCAACGGCAACAATACCATTTCCTCCTGCATTGGGAATAAACTGCACACAACTCTTATAACTAGGTGCCAATCCGTCAGCAATTAATTTCCATGTTTCTCCGCCATCATATGTAATAATCTTATTTGCGTTATTATTTTCTGGCTGTGTATAGTCCCCTCCAATGGCAAAACCGATATTTTCATCATAAAAATCAATGGAATAAATACCTTGAGTAGGTTCTTTACTAATAATTGGGGTTTGGAAATATTCCCATGTTTCTCCTTTATCGGGTGAATAATAGACTCTACCATTGGTTGTGGCAATCCAAGTCTTGTTGCCTACTACTGCAATATTGGTGTTACTGGCAGCAAAAGCACCCTCTTCTTTTGTCACTTTTGGCAATCTTTCACAAGATATTTTATTCCAAGTCTTTCCCTCATCCCTTGTAATGATGATGGACAAACAACCATTTGTACTATCCCCTACTGCAATTCCTTCATTGTTATTCCAAAAAGTCATGGCATCATAAAAAACAGTTTCACCTTCTTCAGTATAAACCAATTCCATTTGCCCATTATCCCCTGTTTTGTACAACAAAGCGGGACTGGCAATGGAGAGCATAAAAAAATCAGTTGCAGTGTGTGCTACAGCTCTAAAACTAGGTAAAATAGTATCATGTTTTTTAATATTGGTTCTTACTTTATCCGTAATTAAATCAACAGAACCAAATACTCCATTATTAGCTGCAAAAGCCAAACTACCGTTCATAATCTCTATAGCTCTAATACTTATAGAGTCTTGATAAATTGTCTCGATAGTCACAGAAGAAAATTGATGTGATTTTTTATCATCATCACAAGAAATCAACAAACAAATAACCGTTAAAATGAAAAGATGGCGCATAGCTTTAAATTTCGCTAAAAATAAGGGGAATCCCCTTCAAAACAATACCTTTGCATTCTTAATTTTTTTCCAATGCGGTTACATAGAAATCTAGTCTTTGCAGTTATTGATGCTTTAAACCTCATATTCAATGAAAATGAATATGCGGACAAAGTAGTACAAAAGGTATTGAAAATTGACAAGCGTTGGGGATCTCGTGATAGAGGATTTATAGCGGAAACCACCTATGAAATGGTTAGATATAAAAGACTCTATACAGAAATCGCTGGAGTAAAAGGGCCATATAGCAGACCAGATTTATTTAGAATGTGGGCCGTTTGGGCAGTATTAAAAGGTATTGAATTACCAGATTGGAAGCAAATTGAACCTACTCCAGAACGAAAAATAAAAGGAAGATTCGATGAACTTTCCAAAATAAGAAAATATAGGGAGTCGGTTCCAGATTGGATAGATGAAATCTGCGTGAAAGCCTTGGGTGAAAAATTATGGACTAAAGAACTCGCTGCGCTGAACAAAAAAGCAGAGGTGATTCTTAGGACCAACACTTTAAAAATTACAAAAGAAAACCTACGTAAAGCATTATCAAAAGAAGGCATTACAACAGAGCCCATTAAAGGATACTCCGTAGCACTTAGGTTGCCAGAACGTGCCAATGTATTTGTGACCGAATCTTTTAAGAAAGGTTTTTTTGAAGTACAAGATGCCTCTTCACAATTGGTGGCCGAGTTTTTAGACGTAAAACCAGGACAGCGTGTTGTGGATACCTGTGCAGGTGCAGGTGGTAAATCACTACACTTAGCAGCCCTTATGGAAAATAAAGGCCAGCTAATTTCCATGGATATCTATGGCAGTAAATTAAAAGAGCTGAAACGACGTGCCAGAAGAAATAGTGCCCATAATATTGATACTAGAGAAATAGATTCTACCAAGGTTTTTAAAAAACTATATGGAAGTGCTGATAGGGTCTTAATTGATGCTCCATGTACAGGGCTGGGCGTAATACGTCGCAACCCAGATACCAAATGGAAATTACAGCCAGATTTCTTAACAAGAATCACAAAGACCCAACAAGAAATTCTCCGTAGTTATAGTAAAATTGTAAAGAAGGGCGGTAAAATGGTCTATGCTACCTGCTCTATATTACCCCAAGAAAATAACAATCAGGTGATGTCTTTCTTGGCATCAGAAGAAGGTGAAGATTTTAGTTTGGTGAAAGAAAAGAAAATCTATGCCTCCCAAAGTGGTTATGATGGTTTTTATATGGCTTTATTGGAACGAAAGTAATTAACAATAATCGTTCAAAACTGTTTTACAGCGGCATCAAAAATCAAAGTTAAAGGTGTAAATTTGTGCTTTCTTAAGCTAAACAAGTTACGCATTCTATGATTCATTTCTTCGGGGACTTAGACACTAAGGTTTTTGTAATACAAACCAGTCAAGAAATTTCACAACAAGACAGTACAAAACTCACATGGTTATTTGGCAATCAACCTAAAATAAATGCGGCATCACTGGATGCCTTTTTTATTGGCCCTAGGGCTGCAATGATTACTCCGTGGAGTACCAATGCTACAGAGATTACCCAAAATATGGGAATTACCGGAATCATTAGAATAGAAGAATTTAACGCCGTAGCTAAAGACTTTGTAGATTTTGACCCAATGCTTTCACAAAAATATGATGGACTTTCCCAAGATATTTTTAAAATTGACATTAATCCTGAACCTATTTTAGAGATTGATGATATCGCAGGATATAATAAACAAGAAGGATTGGCTTTGAACGATGAAGAAGTCAATTATTTAGAAAATTTATCTAAAAAAATAAAAAGGAAATTAACTGATTCTGAAATATTTGGATTCAGCCAAGTAAACTCTGAACACTGTAGGCATAAAATATTCAACGGTACCTTTATAATTGATGGACAGGAAATGCCTTCTTCTTTGTTTAAACTCATCAGAAAAACATCAGAAGAAAATCCAAATACTATTGTATCGGCATATAAGGACAATGTCGCTTTTGTAAAAGGACCTACTGTAGTTCAGTTTGCTCCAAAGAGCGCGGACAAGCCCGATTTTTATGAGGAAACAGAATTTGAGTCTGTAATTTCAATAAAAGCAGAGACCCATAATTTTCCTACAACCGTGGAACCTTTCAATGGTGCTGCCACAGGTTCTGGTGGAGAAATCCGTGACCGATTGGCTGGTGGAAAAGGTTCTTTGCCTTTGGCAGGAACAGCTGTCTATATGACTTCCTATTCCAGATTGGAAAAGAATCGTCCATGGGAAAATGGAATGGCAGAACGGGAATGGTTATACCAAACTCCAATGGATATCTTAATAAAAGCATCCAACGGAGCATCAGATTTTGGAAATAAATTTGGACAACCATTGATTGTAGGTTCTGTATTGACCTTTGAACACAATGAAGGATCTCGGAAATTAGGGTATGATAAAGTAATCATGCAAGCTGGTGGTATTGGTTATGGAAAAGCTGAACAAGCCCTAAAAGACACACCCAAAAAAGGGGATAAAATTGTGATTTTAGGTGGCGATAATTACCGTATTGGGATGGGTGGTGCCGCTGTGTCTAGTGCTGACACTGGTGCGTTTGACTCTTCAATAGAATTAAATGCAATACAACGTTCCAATCCTGAAATGCAAAAAAGAGCTGCCAATGCCATAAGAGGCATGGTAGAAAGCAAAGAAAATCCTATTGTATCCATACATGACCATGGTGCTGGAGGACATTTAAATTGTTTGTCTGAATTGGTGGAAGAAACAGGCGGAAAAATAGATTTGGATAAATTACCTGTTGGCGACCCTACCCTATCTGCCAAAGAAATTATTGGGAATGAGTCTCAGGAACGTATGGGACTTGTAATCGGAAAAAAAGATATTGATCTGCTTCATAAAATTGCAGATAGAGAACGTTCTCCTATGTATGAAGTAGGTGATGTTACCTGTGATGATAGATTTACATTTGAATCTAGCAGTAATGGTGACAAACCAATGGATTTAGAGCTTTCAGACATGTTTGGCAGTTCTCCAAAAACTATTATGACTGATGCTTCAATGCAAAGAAGTTATGATGCCCCAACATATTCATTAGAAAATTTTCATGAATATTTAGAGCAAGTATTACAATTGGAAGCTGTTGCCTGTAAAGACTGGTTGACCAATAAAGTAGATAGATGTGTTGGCGGTAAAGTTGCCAAACAACAATGCGTTGGGCCTCTACAATTGCCTTTGAACAATTGTGGGCTAATGGCTTTGGATTATAAAGGTAAAGAAGGTGTTGCCACTTCCTTAGGCCACTCTCCTATTTCTGGGCTAATAGACCCTGCTGCAGGTAGTTTAAATAGTATTACAGAAGCATTGACCAATATTATTTGGGCTCCATTAAAAGACGGGTTAAAATCAATTTCTCTTTCCGCAAACTGGATGTGGCCCTGTAAAAATGAAGGAGAAGATGCTAGATTATATGAAGCTGTGAAAGCAGTTTCAGAATTTTCAATAGCACTTGGAATCAATGTGCCCACGGGTAAAGATTCTCTTTCTATGAAACAAAAATATAAGGACAGTGAAGTCATTGCTCCTGGAACAGTAATTATAACTGCAGCGGGAAATTGCAATGATATCACCAATGTTATTGAGCCCGTTCTTCAAAAAAATGGTGGTGATATTTATTATATCAACCTATCTAAAGATTCTTATAAGATTGGAGGTTCCTCGTTTGCCCAAACGCTGAACAAGATTGGTGATAAAACTCCCACGGTTAACGATGCTGGCTATGTGAAAACTGTTTTCAACACCATTCAGGATGCAATTAAAAACGGACATGTTTTAGCCGGTCATGATGTGGCTTCTGGTGGATTGATAACTACTTTATTGGAAATGTGTTTTGCAGATACCAATTTGGGAGCAAAACTGGATTTAACTGATTTAGGCGAAGCTGATACTATTAAGCTATTATTTTCTGAAAATGCAGGGATTGTTTTTCAAGCAAAAGATAGTTCTATTGAAACTATTTTAAACAATGCCAAGATTGATTTCAAAAAAATTGGAAAGGTAGTTCTAGAAGAAACCTTGACCATTAAAAATAGTGGAATGGAAATGGGACTAAATGTTGCAACGCTCCGTGACACATGGTACAAGACTTCATTTTTATTGGATAAAAAACAGACAAGCAATAATTTAGCCCAAGACCGATTTGATAATTATAAGAATCAGCCTTTAGATTATGTTTTTCCAAACAATTTTACTGGAAGCATGTCACCTCTAACACAATCGGGAGGGCATCGTCCTAAAGCTGCTATCCTACGAGAAAAAGGAAGTAATTCTGAACGAGAAATGGCAAACGCCATGTACTTGGCCGGTTTTGATGTGAAAGACGTGCACATGACCGATTTAATTTCTGGTCGTGAAACGTTAGAAGATATTCAGTTTATTGGTGCTGTTGGTGGCTTCTCAAATTCAGATGTATTAGGAAGTGCCAAAGGATGGGCAGGTGCCATTAAGTACAATGAAAAGGCAAATACAGCTATCAAGAACTTCTTTGCAAGACCAGATACGCTTTCTATAGGAATATGTAATGGCTGTCAATTGTTTATGGAATTGGACTTAATCAATCCAGAGCATGAAACCCACGGTAGATTAACATATAATGATTCCCATAAACACGAAAGCAATTTTACATCGGTAAAAATCCAAAAGAACAATTCCGTGATGCTTTCAACATTGGAAGGCACTACTTTGGGTGTTTGGATATCTCATGGCGAAGGTAAGTTCAGCTTGCCCCATTCAGAGGGCAATTATGACATTGTTGCCAAATATGGATATGAAGACTATCCTGCCAACCCAAATGGAAGTGATTTTAACACCGCCATGCTTTGCGATAAAACAGGAAGGCATTTAGTGACCATGCCACATATTGAGCGTTCTATTTTTCCATGGAACTGGGCATATTATCCCTCAGATAAAAAAGATAAGGTCACACCTTGGTTAGTCGCTTTTGTGAATGCAAAGGAGTGGGTAGAAATGGTCAATACCATATAATCTTCCCTTAGCACATTTTCAATAATTAATGGAATTTTGTACGAATTCCATTTTAAAATCCCATTTCCTTTTCTTATTTTGCAATTACTATTCAGAAACTTAGTATGCAAAATATAACCCGCTTATTCGATTTTCCTTATTATCAATTAGAAAAATTCAACCTTAAAAAATCATTGGTAACTAAATACGATGGTAAATGGGTTGCTACCTCTACCCAAGAATATATAGATAAAGCCAATGCCATAAGCCGAGGGTTACTGAGGTTAGGAGTTAAACCAAATGATAGGATTGCAGTAATCTCCTTGAACAATAGAACAGAATGGAACATTATGGATATTGGGATAATGCAGTTAGGTGCGCAAAATGTGCCTATCTATCCCACAATTTCCGAAAAAGATTACGAATATGTATTAAACCACTCTGAAGCTACATATTGCTTTGTTTCGTGTACTGAAGTATTAAAAAAGGTACTGGCCATAAGTTCTAAATTAAAAAAATTAAAAGAAGTCTATTCTTTTGATGACCTTTCTAATTGCAATAACTGGAACAAAGTATTAGAATTAGGGGCAGACACTTCCAATCAAGAAGAAGTGGAAAAGCTCAAAGCTGCTGTAAAACCAGAAGACTTGGCCACATTGATCTACACCTCTGGCACAACTGGAAGACCAAAAGGAGTAATGCTCTCCCATGACAACGTGGTGAGCAATGCCATAGAAAGTTCTAAACGATTCCCAATCATAGATGGCAATACCAATTCCCTTAGTTTTTTACCCATCTGTCATATTTATGAACGCATGATTATTTATCTGTACCAATATCGTGGCGTTAGTATTCATTATGCTGAATCAATGGATAAAATAAGTGAAAATTTAAAAGAAGTCTCTCCTCTGGTCATGACTGCCGTTCCAAGGTTGTTGGAAAAAGTTTATGATAAAATCATAGCTAAAGGAGCCAGTCTGACGGGGATTAAGAAAAAAATATTTTTCTGGGCTGTGGAAGTAGGCCTGCAATATGAACCTTATGGACAAAATGGATGGCTGTATGAGCGAAAATTAGCATTGGCCCGTAAATTAATCTTTAGCAAATGGAAAGAAGGATTGGGAGGCAATCTATCCCTTATTGCCTCAGGGAGTGCTGCCTTGCAACCTAGGTTGGCTCGCATCTACAATGCAGCTGAAATGGGTGTCATGGAAGGTTATGGCCTAACAGAGACCTCTCCTGTAATATCTGTTAATGACATGCGGAACGGTGGCTTTAAAATTGGTACAGTAGGGAAGCTTCTAGAGCGTACAGAGGTGAAAATTGCAGAAGATGGTGAAATTTGTATTAAAGGACCACAAGTAATGATAGGGTATTACAAAGACCTAGAAAAAACCAATGAAGTGCTTAAAGATGGGTATTTTCATACAGGAGATATTGGAGAAATTGACAGTGATGGTTTTCTTAAAATCACAGATCGTAAAAAAGAAATGTTCAAAACATCTGGCGGCAAGTATGTAGCTCCTCAGTTAATGGAAAATAGGTTTAAACAATCACGTTTCATTGAGCAAATGATGGTAGTTGGCGAAGGTGAGAAAATGCCAGCTGCCTTAATACAACCCAACTTTGAGTTTATTTATGAATGGGCCAGCAGGCACAATATTACACTTGGAGAAAATTCTGATATTGTCCACAATCCCAAAGTGTTGGAACGTTATCAAGAAGAAATAGATTTGGCCAATGAAGATTTTGCCAAATGGGAAAAAGTAAAACAGTTTAGGCTTACACCAGATGTTTGGAGTATAGACGAAGGCCACCTTACCCCTACCTTGAAGTTAAGACGAAAAATCATAAAAGAAAAATATCTTGACTTATATAATGACATTTATGGTCATTAATTGACTCATTTACATATTATAATTTTAAAGCCCGTTTTCTTGATACGGGCTTTTTTATTCTTCCATTTTTATCAAATTTATTATGCATGCATAATAAATTTTTTATATATTTGAAATTGAAATTCATCTTTATGAAAGAAATTACGATTGATTACGCGCTCAGGGCAACATGGCAGGCCGTATCAAAAATGTATAATGAAGAGGCAAAAAAATTTAATGCTACCATGGCGGCAGGCTTTACACTTCTAAGTATAGACCCAAAAACTGGAACACCATCAACCGCATTGGGACCAAAAATGGGAATGGAAGCAACAAGTTTGTCACGCATTTTAAAAAGCATGGAAGAAAAAGGATTCATCCGTAGAAAGCCCAATCCAGAAGATGGTAGGGGAGTTTTAATACATCTTACCGCTCTTGGATTGCAGAAAAGAGAAGATTCAAAAAGTGCAGTATTTCGTTTTAATGATACTGTAAAAAAAAATATATCAGAAGAAAAGCTAAAGAATTTTTATGAGGTCATTGATACCATTAACAAGCTTATTACAGAAAAAAACATCTATTCAAAAGATATAGCAACAAATTAATCAACTTAAATTGATGAACAAACATATTAAAAAGGTCGCCGTTGTAGGTTCCGGAATTATGGGAAGTGGTATTGCTTGTCACTTTGCCAATATTGGCGTAGAAGTTTTGTTATTGGATATTGTTCCTAGGGAACTTAATGACAAGGAAAAGGCTAAAGGATTATCATTGGAAGACAAGGTTGTTCGTAACCGATTGGTAAACGAATCACTTATGAAAGCCTTAAAATCCAAACCTTCCCCCATTTATCACCAAAAATTTGCTTCTAGAATCACTACAGGAAACCTAGAAGATGATATTGCCAAAGTTGCTAATGTAGATTGGATTATTGAGGTTGTTGTTGAACGTTTGGACATTAAAAAAATAGTTTTTGAGAATCTGGAAAAACATAGAAAACCAGGAACACTCATAACCTCTAACACTTCAGGAATTCCCATTCAATTTATGAGTGAAGGAAGAAGTGATGATTTTCAAAAACATTTCTGTGGCACACACTTCTTTAACCCAGCTAGGTATTTAAAGTTGTTTGAAATTATTCCAGGCCCAAAAACTTCACCAGAAGTATTGGATTTTCTTAATGGCTATGGAGAACAGTTTTTGGGAAAAACATCAGTAGTTGCAAAAGACACTCCTGCATTTATAGGCAATAGAGTTGGAATTTTCAGTATTCAAAGCCTTTTCCATGCCGTAAAAGATATGGAAATGACTGTGGAAGAAGTTGACAAACTTACTGGGCCAGTGATTGGAAGACCAAAATCGGCCACCTTCCGTACTGTTGATGTTGTAGGGTTGGATACTTTGGTACATGTTGCCAATGGCATTCATGACAACTGTAAAGATGATGAGCGCATAGCACTTTTTAAGTTGCCTGATTTCATCAATACAATGTTTGAAAACAAATGGCTGGGAAGTAAATCTGGACAAGGATTCTACAAAAAAATAAAAGGGAAAGACGGTAAGAGCGAGATTTTGACCTTGGATTTGGACACGATGGATTATCGTGCTAAAAAAAGTGCAAAATTTGCAACTCTAGAATTAACAAAAACCATTGACAAGGTGGTTGACCGTTTTCCAGTATTAGTGGGTGGAAAAGATAAAGCTGGTGAATTTTACCGTAAAAGTTTTGGGGCTTTATTTGCATATGTATCCCATAGAATACCAGAAATAACCGATGAGCTCTATAAGATTGATGATGCCATGAAAGCAGGTTTTGGATGGGAACACGGACCTTTTCAAATTTGGGATGCCGTGGGATTGGACAAAGGTTTGGAATTTATAAAAGCAGAAGGATTGGAAGTTGCTTCATGGATAAGTGAAATGAAAGCTTCTGGAACCAATTCTTTTTACTCGGTAAAAAACGGTGCCACTCATTTTTATGACATCCCTAAAAAATCCATGGAGAAAGTTCCTGGACAGGATGCATTTATCATTCTAGATAATATTCGTAAATCCAATGAAGTATTTAAAAATAGTGGTGTTGTTGTAGAAGATTTAGGTGATGGGATTTTAAATGTAGAATTTCAATCCAAAATGAATACTATTGGCGGTGATGTCCTTTCAGGGCTGAACAAAGCTATTGATATTGCTGAAAAAGACTTCCAAGGTCTTGTGGTTGGCAATCAAGCAGCCAATTTCTCTGTCGGAGCCAATATTGGTATGATTTTCATGATGGCAGTAGAACAAGAGTATGATGAATTGAACATGGCCATTAAAATGTTCCAAGATACCATGATGAGAATGCGGTATTCGTCTATTCCAACAATTTCAGCCCCGCATGGCATGTGTTTAGGTGGCGGTTGTGAATTGTCCATGCACGCAGATAAAGTGGTTGCAGCAGCAGAAACTTATATTGGATTGGTGGAATTTGGTGTAGGTGTTATCCCAGGTGGTGGTGGTTCAAAAGAATTTGCTTTGAGGGCATCAGATATTTTTAGAAAGAACGATGTGGAACTCAATGTGCTACAAGAATACTTTTTAACTATAGGAATGGCCAAAGTATCCACATCTGCTTATGAAGCTTTTGATCTAGGTATATTCCAAAAAGGGAAAGATATTATAGTGGTGAATAAAGACCGGCAAATTGCTACGGCGAAAGCACATGCCAAACTAATGGCAGAAGCTGGTTATACACAACCTATAAAACGTAAGGATGTAAAGGTATTGGGAAAACAAGCCTTAGGTATGTTCTTAGTTGGGACAGATGCTATGGAAGCAAGCAAGTATATAAGTGAACACGATCATAAGATTGCCAACAAATTGGCTTATGTAATGGCCGGTGGGGATTTATCTGAACCTACTTTGGTAAGCGAGCAATATCTATTGGATTTAGAAAGGGAAGCCTTTTTATCTCTTTGTACAGAACGCAAAACATTAGAGCGAATTCAACACATGCTTAAAACAGGGAAACCTTTAAGAAACTAGTAACAAATGAAAACAGCATACATAGTAAAAGCATATAGAACAGCAGTTGGTAAAGCTCCAAAAGGAGTTTTTAGGTTTAAAAGAACTGATGAATTGGCGGCGGAAACCATTGAGTATATGATGAAAGAATTGCCGCAACTGGACAAAAAACGTATTGATGATGTCATAGTGGGCAATGCAATGCCTGAAGGATCCCAAGGATTGAACATGGCACGTTTAATTTCTTTAATGGGACTTAATATTGTTGATGTTCCTGGGGTAACCGTAAATAGATTTTGTTCATCAGGAATTGAAACCATTGGCATAGCCACAGCAAAAATTCAATCAGGAATGGCAGATTGTATTATTGCTGGTGGTGCAGAGAGCATGAGTTCTGTACCTATGACAGGTTATAAAACTGAGCTAAATTATGACTTGGCCAAAGCCGGACATGAAGATTATTATTGGGGAATGGGCAATACCGCAGAAGCTGTCGCCAATCAATTTAATGTATCTAGAGAAGACCAAGATGAGTTTGCTTATAACTCACATATGAAAGCTTTAAGAGCACTAGCAGAAGACCGTTTCCAAGACCAAATTGTGCCTATAGAAGTAGAACAGACTTATATTGATGAGAACGGAAAAAAAGCAACAAAAAAATATACTGTAACTAAAGATGAAGGACCCAGAAAAGGAACATCCATTGAGGTTTTAAATAAGTTACGCCCCGTTTTTGCTGCAGGCGGAAGTGTAACTGCAGGAAATTCTTCTCAAATGAGCGATGGTGCAGCCTTTGTTCTTGTGATGAGTGAAGAAATGGTAAAAGAATTAAATATTGAGCCTATTGCCAGGTTGGTCAACTATGCTGCAGCTGGTGTAGAACCAAGAATCATGGGAATTGGACCTGTAAAAGCTATTCCAAAAGTTTTAAAACAGGCTGGGTTAAAACAAGATGACATTGAGTTAATTGAATTGAACGAAGCCTTTGCTTCACAATCTTTAGCAGTAATCAGAGAATTAGGGCTTAACCAAGATATTGTTAATGTAAATGGTGGTGCCATTGCCTTAGGACATCCATTAGGTTGTACAGGAGGCAAACTTTCTGTTCAATTATTTGATGAAATGAGGAAACGAAACATGCAAGGAAAGTATGGCATGGTCACTATGTGTGTAGGTACAGGTCAAGGTGCCGCTGGTATTTATGAATTCTTAAAATAAAATTTAGCCAAATGAGTACAGAAAATATGAACAAAGACTTATTAAGAGGTGGTCAGTTTCTTGTCAAAGAAACCAAATGCGAAGATGTTTTTACGCTTGAGGATTTAACCGAAGAGCAGAAAATGATGCGTGATAGTACTAAAGAGTTTGTAGACCGTGAACTATGGGCACATTGGGAAAGATTTGAGCATAAAGATTACGCATATACAGAAGAATGTATGCGAAAAGCTGGTGAACTTGGTCTTTTGAGCATTGCTGTACCCCAAGCTTATGGCGGAATGGGAATGGGCTTTGTTTCTACCATGTTGGTCTGCGATTATATCTCTGGAGCCACTGGTTCATTTAGTACTGCATTTGGCGCACATACAGGCATTGGCACTATGCCCATTACCCTTTATGGAACTGAAGAACAAAAACAAAAATATGTTCCCAAATTAGCATCTGGCGAATGGTTTGGTGCTTATTGTCTTACTGAGCCTGGGGCAGGATCAGATGCAAATTCTGGAAAAACAAAAGCAGTTTTATCAAAAGATGGAAAACATTACAGTATTTCTGGTCAAAAAATGTGGATATCAAATGCAGGGTTTTGTAATATGTTCATTGTTTTTGCACGCATAGAGGACGACAAATATATAACTGGTTTCATTGTAGAAAATAATCCTGAAAATGGGATTACTCTGGGGGATGAAGAAAAGAAATTAGGGATTCACTCCTCTTCTACTCGTCAAGTATTTTTTAGTGAAACCAAAGTTCCTGTAGAGAACATGCTTTCTGAAAGAGGAAATGGATTTAAGATTGCCATGAATGCTCTGAACATTGGCAGAATTAAATTGGCAGCAGCTTGTTTAGATGCACAAAGAAGAGTTATTGGAGAGGCTGTTAATTATGCCAATGAAAGAATTCAATTTAAAACACCTATTATTAATTTTGGAGCTATCAAGGCAAAAATAGCAGAAATGACTACGGCATGTTACGCAAGTGAATCTGGCAGTTATCGTGCTGCCAAAAACATTGAAGATAGAATTGCTATTAGAGAAGCTGGTGGAAATAGTCATCAAGAAGCAGAATTAAAAGGTGTAGAAGAATACGCTATTGAATGTTCTATTCTTAAAGTAGCAGTTTCTGAATTGGTACAATTCGTTACTGATGAAGGAGTACAAATTTTTGGCGGAATGGGCTTTAGCGCAGATGCTCCTATGGAAAAAGCATGGAGAGATGCCCGTATTGCTAGAATTTATGAAGGAACCAATGAAATCAACAGAATGCTTTCTGTAGGTATGTTGGTTAAAAAAGCCATGAAAGGTCATGTTGACCTTTTGGGACCCGCAACCAAAGTTGGTGAAGAATTGATGGGAATTCCATCAATGGATAAACCTGACTTTTCAGAATTGTTTGCTGAAGAAAAAGATTTAGTTACAAGATTAAAAAAAGTGTTTCTTATGGTTGCTGGTAGTGCCGTACAGAAATACGGGCCAGATTTGGAAGAACATCAGCAATTATTAATAGCTGCTTCAGATATTCTTATTCAAGTCTATATGGCTGAATCAACTATTCTAAGAACAGAAAAAAATGCAAAACGTTTTGGGGAAGATGCACAAGCAACTCAAATAGCAATGTCCAAATTGTATTTGTACAATGCTGTGGACATTGTCATTAGAAAAGGAAAGGAAGCTATTATTTCATTTTCTCAAGGTGATGAGCAACGTATGATGCTCATGGGGCTAAAACGTTTTACAAAATATACAAATCAACCTAATGTAGTGGCTTTACGCATACAAATTGCTGATAAAGTAGCTGCAGATAATGGTTATACCTTTGACTAATTCAAATAAAAGCTTTAAAAATAAAGCAGAATTTGAAAACCGCTCCTTTTGGGGCGGTTTTTTTATTTGTTCTTATTTCCTTTTAAATAAAATGTCAGGGTCTGTATGCGCATTTAAATCATCAATATACTTTTTATCCAACAACTCTATTCCTAGTTTATAAGGTGCATTGGTCCATCCAAAACCACCATCAGGCACATATTTAAAATTTGTGCCAACATTTCCATATTCCACAAGGTAATTAACACTCAAATGTAATAACCGGGCAGAATTAGAAATAACTGGGCTATTTTAAGTATAAAGTGGAATTTTATAATTTAAGACCAACCAAGACTTTTATATCTATGAAATATAGACATGAGCAATGATTTTAAGGATGTAGTTTCCTTGCCCACATAGTTAATCTGTTTCTGAATATACTTCTAAACCACATGGATATGTATATCCATATAAAATATATTGGATTGTTGTACATTAGTTTTCTAAACCTTCTTTTATGAAAAATTCTCTTACTTTTTCTTTAATATTGTTCACAACATTGATGTTCTCCCAAACTGATTCCCGTTTGTACGATATCATTGATGCCGTTTCTGCGGATAGGATAGAAAAAGACATTACTACCCTTGTCAATTTTGGAACCCGGCATACCCTTAGTGACACCATTTCTGAAACCAGGGGCATTGGTGCTGCACGGCGTTGGATAAAAAATGAGTTTGAGACTATTTCATCTAACTGTTCAGATTGTTTGGACGTCTTTTATCAAAAAGATTTTATAAAAAAAGGGGACAATGCACGTATTGTAAAAGATGTTTGGGTGGTAAACGTTGTAGCCATACAACATGGCACTAAATACCCCAACCGGTTTATCATCATGAGCGGAGATATAGATTCCCGTGTAAGCAACCCCACCAACTACACTTCAGATTCCCCGGGAGCCAATGACAATTCCAGTGGAATGGCAGGAACCATAGAAGTGGCCAGAGTACTATCAAACTATCAATTTGAAAACAGCATTATCTATACTGGTATTTCTGGTGAAGAGCAAGGATTATATGGAGGAAAAGGACTTGCCGCTTATGCAAAAGAAAAAGGCTGGGAAATTATCGGAACCATAAACAATGATATGATCGGGAACATTAAAGGCGTGGACGGTATCGTCAGCAATGTTGATTTTAGGATATTTTCCGAACCCGTTCCCCCTACTGAAACCGAACAAGAAAGAAAAGCAAGGCGTTTTTACGGTGGTGAAGTTGATGGTATTTCCAGACAATTGGCGCGCTTTGTACATAAAACCACCAAAAACTATATGCCAGAAATGAACCCAATGCTTATTTATAGATTGGACAGGTTTGGCCGTGGAGGACACCATCGTCCTTTTAATGATGCCGGTTATGCAGGAATCCGTATTATGGAGGCCCATGAAAACTATACGCAACAACATCAGGACATACGGGTAGAAGATGGCATTGCTTATGGAGATGTCCTAGAACATGTAAATTTCGAATATGCTAAAAAATTGACCACTGTAAACGCTATAAACTTGGCATCCATAGCATGGGCACCGCCCGCACCAAAAGAAGTTAAGATCGGGGGCATTGTGGCACCAGCAGCTAAATTTGAATGGAGCAAGGTGGATGGTGCCAAAGGATATAAAATCTATTGGAGGGATACCACCTCCCCTACTTGGGATCATAGCAGATATGTTGGTGACGTAACAGCATACACCTTAACTGGCATTGTAATTGATAATTTCTTCTTTGGAATAGCTGCCGTTGGTGAAAATGGCCATGAAAGTCTTGTGGTTTTTCCAAATAAAATCCTACGATAATGATAAAAAGAATACTCCCACTTTTTATATTAGGGACAGTGCTCCATGCCTCTGCCCAACAACAATTTACAGAACAGGACACGCTCCGAGGGAGTATTACTCCCGAGCGAGCTTGGTGGGATCTAAATTACTACCATTTGGATATAGAGGTGAAACCAGATGAAAAATTCATTGCAGGTACTAACATCATTCGCTATAAAGTGTTAGAAGAAAATCAAGTCCTTCAAGTGGACCTGCAACCACCCATGAAAATTGAAAAAGTAACCCAAGATGGCAAAAGGCTAAAAGTGACCTCTAATGGAAACGCCCATTTTGTGACGCTGAAAAAGAAACAGAAGAAGGGCAAGTTCAATGAAATCATTGTTCACTATTCTGGCAACCCCAAAGAAGCGGTGAACGCTCCTTGGGATGGTGGGTTTTCTTGGAAAAAAGACAACAACGGCAAACACTTTATAGCTACATCTTGCCAAGGATTGGGAGCCAGTGTCTGGTGGCCCAACAAAGACCATATGTATGATGAAGTGGACAGCATGGCCATTAGCATAACCATTCCCAAAGATTTAATGGACGTTTCCAACGGAAGGCTTAGAAAGGTTGATGAACATAAAAATACCAAGACCTACCATTGGTTTGTGGGCAATCCCATCAACAACTACGGAATAAATGTAAACATTGGGGACTATGTGCATTTTAATGAAAAATATAATGGGGAAAAGGGTATTTTGGATATGGAATACTATGTGCAAAAAGACAATTTAGAGAAAGCCAAAGAACAGTTTAAACAAGCTCCGATGATGATGGGGGCCTTTGAGCATTGGTTTGGCCCCTACCCTTTTTATGAGGACAGTTTTAAATTGGTAGAAGTACCTTATTTGGGTATGGAACACCAAAGTTCTGTTACCTATGGCAATCGTTATGAAAATGGGTATTTGGGAAATGATCTTTCTGGAACCGGTTGGGGTTTAAAGTTCGACTTTATCATTATCCATGAAGCTGGTCACGAATGGTTTGCCAATAACATTACCTATAAAGATGTGGCAGACATGTGGATACATGAAGGTTTTACCGCCTATTCAGAAAGCCTATATCTAGATTATCATTTTGGAAAAGAAGCCGCTGAAGCATATGTTATTGGGACCAGAAGACGTATTAGAAATGACAGTCCCATTATTGGTACATATAATGTAAACAAGGAAGGCAGTAGTGATATGTACTACAAAGGTGCCAGTATGTTGCATACGCTACGGCAATTAGTGGAAGATGATACCTTATGGAGACAAATATTAAGAGGTATCAACAAAGAATTTTACCATAAAACGGTCACCACAAAACAAATAGAAGATTACCTAAGTGAGCAAACAGGAAAAGACTTGTCCGCTTTTTTCAACCAATATTTGCGCACCACCAAAATTCCCAAGTTGGAATATAAAATTGAGGGCAGCACAATCAACTACAGATATGTAGATGTAGTCGAAAATTTTGATATGCCCGTAAGAGCTTTTGTGGGCGATACCGCATACTGGTTATTCCCCAAAAAAAATAAGGAATGGAAAACTGAAGAACTAGAAGGGAATTTGATGAATTTTAAGGTTGATGAGAATTTTTATATCATAACTAAAACCCAGTGATTATACAGGGAATAAGGTTTACTATATTTGTATAAAAAAACTATGAAATACATTCTATCAGCACTAGTATTCACCCTTTTTATTTCCTGTTCTATTGATGAAAAAAAAGAAACAGAAGTAAAAACGGATTATACAGCAGAAAACGAACAAGAAATTACGACATATATAGAAGAACATAATTTAGATGCAATAAAAAGCGCTACGGGTTTGTATTATGTTATTGATGAACCAGGAACTGGTAAACAACCAACAGCATCTTCTACCGTAACGGTAGCTTACAAAGGCTATTATTCCAATGGATTTGTTTTTGACGAAAGTGATCCTGAGGGTATTTCTTTTAATTTAAGCCAAGTAATAGCGGGATGGACAGAGGGTATTGCCTATTTTAAAGAAGGTGGTAGCGGTATTCTTTTGATTCCTTCTCATTTAGGGTATGGCAGTTTTGACTATCAAGGTCTTATTCCTGGCGGATCTGTCCTTATTTTTGATATTGAGCTTATTTCTGTTGATTAAAAAAATATATCTGTTTTTTTGGTAAAAACAGTTATACAATACTTCTCATAACAGTTATAAATCAACGTTTTAATTCACCAAATAAGAGAAATATATTGGTTTTAAAGGGAGTGACTCATTGGATTTAGCTTTTAAAATGAAAAAGATAAAAACAAAACAAAAAGCTTTAATGAAAGGAATAATCTCAACACTAATATTAATAACATTATTTTTTTACTACTGGTTGTAAAAATGATGTTACAGAAAATCCAAATATTGAAACTGGAATTTATGGAAATATTAAATACGGAGTTGGAGATTGTATGCCAGAAATTGATGAAAACTCAAGAGAATACAATAATTACAATGGAGAAATATATTTTATTGTAAAATTTGACTTAGAGAATTTGGGTAACGGTGATTTTGAACAACTAAAAGCAAATAGTATTCATACAAACGTGAGTAATGGAACACTAGAAATAGAACTACCAATAAGGAACTTATTTAGTAATGCCAAATGATGTTTATTTGTATTCTGAGTCCAATACAGTAGTAATAGAATCTAAAGTTGCTTTACAGAAGAGTTTTAAATTCTGGAAATGTACATCTTATTGAAATAACGCACGAACGTGCAACAATGAACATAATCCTACTCTGTGAAATTTACAACTTAGTAGCACCTCGCTATTTCTTTTAGTATTTTGTATATTTATCTTAATAATCAATCCTAATGAACCATTGGCTCATACCAACCAATTTATTTCTATGAAAAAATTCTTCACTAAGCTTCTGGTCTTTGGCTTTGCAATTGTAATCACCGTTTCTTTCACCAAGGCACCTACCAACAAATTAGAAAAGTTGAATGTTATGGAACAATCAATGGAGTTTAATACTGATGGGTTATACTATGCCGAGCTTTTCGATTACATATATAGGGGCCATTTTGAAAATATTGAACTAAAGCGCGAAGACATGCAGTTCCTTATGATTTTTGAGCAATACCTTAGAGCCTATGGCAGACAATGCCCTACCAATCTACCAGCCAATAAAGTGGAAATCATGAACTTGGTCTGTGCTAGAGAAGAGGTCACTACTAACGGGTACGGGACTGAAACCAGTCGCGTTTGTATTGAGTGGAAGTCAGTTGGCTCTGGTCTATATGCTCGTCCAGATCTGTACAACGCCAAGCTAGAGGTAGAGAATATTCAAAGTGCCAATACATTGCAGACAACCTTAGCAATGATCACCGATCCAAATGCCATGGGCAATTCTGTGGATTTAGTGCATAAAGCAAAAGGGTTACAAAATGATATGTCCCAGATTTTTACGCTAAACCCATGTAACAGTGCCGGTATAAAACGATTTGAAGAAAATCTTAAATTATTTGCGCTAAACAAATCAGCTGTTCGCATGCAAGGCAGTAGTAAATATGCTGTCATGAAAGAATCTGGTGGGCCTTCTGGATCACAAAACCTCAATGAATTGTTCAATGACCTTATTGCCGATCAAGCAAGAACATGGTCTTTTAACCGATATGAACCCAGTAGTATTTCTAATATAACGGTACAATCAACAGACACTAAGGGAAGACCCGTGGAAGCACTAGCTTATTACAAGTACAAAGGATTTGGCAATAGCGCCAATGGTTGGGCAAGGATATCTTTTACCAATGGCTTGCCCAAATGTATTTATTTCTTTGACTTTCCTAATAATTGTAAAACCCCAAGCAGTAGTATTGTGGCCTCATATGCTCAAGGCAATTATGCAAACTAATAAACTCAATCTATGGAAGGTTACAGCCTTCATAGCAAATATGGGCAAGGAACAAACTTTATAATTAACTAATCTATCTAAGTACATGACAAAAAATGAGTTATGTCTATATCCCTTGTTTTAAGGGCATTCAAAAGGCAATTAGCGATGTAATCCAGTCCATATTTGAACAATGTCCTGGCCTTTCTGCCATGTTTCTTG
>Ga0256845_1000177_pt1 | contig 59520 bp, 46 predicted proteins | sample RiftiametaG_FD_189101 | JGI IMG/M metagenome (GOLD analysis project Ga0256845, IMG submission 189101) | Tube worm associated microbial communities from hydrothermal vent at the East Pacific Rise, Pacific Ocean - Riftia | ecosystem: Host-associated > Annelida > Integument > Unclassified ...
GCGTGATGGGACGGGCACGGCGGCCTCCTCTCCGTATTTGTTCGCTCATGCCCTGTAGACGACACTTCACGTGCAAAATTCATCGTTCCGTACCAATCGGGTGGTTTTACGGACTCAGGACACTAGAGGCTGTCAGGGGCGCCGCACGAGGTGCTTGTGCTGACGCATGAACCGTAGTCTTTCGAGTCACTGGCATTTGCACGAGTCCAGTCGATCTCGCTGGGTTCGACGCTGAAGGTCTGCATGCGTGCTCGCACGTTGGGATCGAGATCCCCAGACTTCACGAGATTGTCCAGTACGTCGAAGCCGACGGGGCGTAGTCGCACTCGCATGGCGACTCGGTCGACGGTCGCTGACGGGACTTCGAACTGTCGGAATACCCAAGTACTCGCATCTGCGGTCAGGTCGACAGGGACCTCGAGTACTTCGGACACGACGCTATGTGCCTCCCAGAACATGTGCACCTCATCTCCGTTCGCATCGTACAACCAATCCCGAAATTGCCACAGGTTGGGGTCATCGAGGCTCGTGAGTGGAGAGTCATCGGCAACAACTCCCGTCTGAAACAAGACGTTGTTGTCCCGAAATGCCTGCATCTCAAGCCATGCTCGACGATCTTGGCTCGCCCCGCTTGGCCACGCATGCCCCGATGACTCATTGTGCAGCCATATGGCGACTGTCGAGATGTCTGCCGCGTCGGATGGCAAGACACAAAGCGTCGCGCACAGGGATCCGCGGCGGCGATCGTTGATCACTCGGATCTGTTCAGCCTGGAGAGCTGGGGCCTGCTCGGCGTCCGGGAACTCGCTGAGGGCGATGTCGATGCCTTCAAAATGGTGTTTGTGCCTTCGGCGGTCGATGGGGGCTCCAGGGACATTGGCGATCGCGCCCGTTTCCCCGGGCATGTGACAGTGGTTGCAGGTCTGACCGTAGTAAACTGCAGCGAGCGGGTTGTCTTTGTCGGCATCGGAGTAGAAGGAGTCCAACCATTCCTTATAGGTGCGCTCGAGATGAAGATCGGTGGGCGTCACGATGTCGTGGCAGCTTCCACACATTTTCGCCGACTCCAGTGAATTTCGATCGTGAAGGGACGAATAGGCGCTGTTGTGCGCGGGCGTCTCTTGTGGGTCTGAAATTCCACCTCGAAGCGTCGTGTCCGATGCGAGTGTCAATGGGTTGTTGTGGACTCCATTGACTTCGCTGACGTTGTGGCAGAAATAGCAAGTCACCCCTTTGGACCACTGGGGGAGATCAGCAACGTTGAGGCCGTCGGTGGTCATGCCGAGTTTGACCGCGATGGGGGCGTGGCATTTGATACAGAAGTCGCCCAACTCCCCCTTGGTCTCTCGTTGTCCGCGCTCGTTCATTGCGAGAAACACCGGATCGTCGGCTGCATAGGCATGCATGCTACCGAGCCATTCCCTAAAGTGGTCGGGGTGGCAGTCCTTACAAGTCTCCGGATCCATCAGAGTTTCGATACGCAGCTTCTCGGGGGAGTCGCCCGTGCTGCAGGCCAGCGTAGGAGAGGCGATTGCAGCGGCACAGCTGACTACGGTCCAGATTTTGCGGCGCGGATCCACGATTGACAGTAATCCGGGGCGAACAATTGTGAAAGCGAACGATCGACGCACGGGCTACAGCCTTGTGGGCTCACGCATGCGCAACGCGACGATGAGCCCGGACAGAGCCGTGAGTACAGCGATTGCGCCGACCGAAGCGCGGATACCAAAGAGGTCCGCGAGGAATCCCGCAAGAACTGCACCAATGGCATAGCCGAGATCCCTCCATAGACGATAGATACCCACAGCGGATGCTCGCCAAATCGGTGGGGTGGTGTCGCCGATCGCTGCCAGCAGCGTCGGGTACACCATGCCGGTGCCGATGCCGAGCAGACTCGCGGCGATCGCAAAGGTAAAAAAAGTCTCGCCAAAGGCTATCGTGACTAGGCCGACTCCCTGAACCCACATTCCAGATTGAATCAAAGGTTTGCGGCCAATGCGGTCGGAGAGCGGGCCTATGAGCAGCTGACTGCACCCCCAGAGCGCCGGATATATCGCCGCGAGCCAAGCAATTTGTTGAAGTGAGAGGCCCACGGTAGCGAAGAGAAGCGGGAACAAACCCCAAGCGAGTCCGTCGTTGAGGTTGTTGACCAGGCCGGCCTGACTGATCGACGCGAGGTTGCGGTCTTTCCAGGTCCCGAGGCGAAAAATTTCAGCGGGCGAGGGGGGCGCTGTATTTTGTAGCGACGATGGCGAGTTGGAGGCCCTGGCGGAGTGCTCGTGTATGGCGTGGTCACGGGTTTCGTGAACAAACAAGAGAGAGAGAGTCAGGCCTAGGCCGACGTAGCCAAATCCGAGATAGAAGGGGTATGGGCGCAGGCCCATCTCTGCGGCGATGAGGCCGGTGGCGAGGGCGCTAATTGCGAGAGCGGCATACCCGGAAAATTCGTTGAGCCCCATCGCCGTTCCGCGGTTGCGGGGTCCCGCAAGATCGATCTTCATGATCACGGTTGCCGACCAGGTGAGACCTTGGCTCACTCCGAGAAATGCGTTGGCGATGAGAATGCCCGACCAGCTGTCGGCGCCAATTAACATGAAAGGGACGGGGATCGCCACGAACCAGCCCGCAACCAAGACCGGCTTGCGCCCGAAACGGTCGGTGAACCGGCCTGCGAAGTAGTTTGTACAGGCCTTTGTGAGTCCGAAAACCAGGATGAATGAGAGGATGGCGGAGCTCGCAGCCATTTCGAAGGTAGCCTCCGCGAGACTCGGGAGGATGCTTCTTTCGATACCTACTGTCGCTCCTACGAAGGCATTGACGAGCACCAAGAGCGCGAACTGTGGGAGGTTTTCTCGAACACCCAGTTGAATGGCGGGGCGAGGGGGAAGGTCGGTGGCGTTCATGAATCTGTTCTGCGTCGCCGCATCCTCGTCGACTCCGACATGATGCCAGAGAAACGCTACGAGATCCCTCATCGTTTACCAGCGTGGGTGTGAGGCTCCCGCGCGGCGAAAGCCGAGCCCCCCGGCCTCGTGCGGTGACGAGGCACGGGAAGTCGCTGTCCTCGCCCGATTTAGGACGATTGGTATTTACTCGCAGTCTGCGAGCGCAGGTATTGCTTTCAATCTGGCTTCTCGTTCAAGATGCGCGGACCCCTGGGTAAAACCATCGGGGTGGACGACACCATGAAAATACGCTCTCTGATCTGTGCAGTTTTGCTAACGGTGGCATGTGACGATGGAACGAAGGCCAAGGATGCCGTGGCCGATGCTGCTCAAGCGGAGCCGAAAGCGGAGCCGAAAGCCGAGTCGAAAGCCGAGTCGAAAGCCGAGTCGAAAGCCGAGTCGAAAGCCGAGTCGAAAGCCGAGTCGGGGCGAGTTTTCTTTATCCAGCCGAAAGACGGCGCAAAAGTCCCGCGCGAGTTTGACGTGGAGTTCGCGATTGAGGGCAAGATGGTCGCCCCCGCGGGCGGGGCAGAGCGAGATCCTTCGAAGGGCCATCATCATCTGATCGTCGACGGTGAGCCCATCGCTGACCTTGAAGTCGTGCCGGCCGATGCGACCCACATCCACTATGGGGATGGGAGTACCAAGACCAAGGTGACCCTGAGTCCGGGACACCACACCTTAGTTATGCAGTTTGCGGATGGCGTACATCGCTCCTACGGGCCCGCATGGTCGGCGAAAATCTCAGTCGACGTCGAGTAGAGCGCTCGAGTTCCCTGCGGGGCGCTGTCGTTGCAGGTTCGTGGTTGTGAGTGCCGCAGTCTCTGCGGAGCGCATGACCACGAATCGGGTCCGATGGTGGCTATGCTCATTCGCATGGCAAAGTACGGAACCGTTGGAGATGTAATGACCCGGGATCTGTTCGCGGTCGCACCAGACACGAGCCTTGAGACCGCGGCGCGGATGTTGGTGTCGCGCCGTATTACCGGCGCTCCGGTGGTCTCAGCTTCAGGAGAGACGGTCGGGGTCGTCACGCTTGTGGATCTCGTGGACCCTGATCGGCAGCATAGCGAAGCCCCAGGTTATTCGACATTCTACGCAATCTCGGGGGGATGGGCACGCACGCTCGGGGAAGGGGCGAGTCCCATTGAGGGTAGAGTCGAGGATGTGATGACCCCCGCGACTCTATGCACAAGAGCGAGCACCACGATCGAGGATGCCACTCGCCTGATGCTCGATTGGAAGGTACACAGGCTCTTGGTCGAAGAAAAAGGTGCGCTATGCGGGATTGTCTCTACCATCGATCTTCTACGGGGGTTCGTGGGCTCGGCAGCCGAATCGAGCTAACGCGTGTTGACCGGCCCGAACGTTTCGTGGCCAGCTTGATTCTCGACACGTCATCCGTCGACGAAACGTAGCGAACAATTTATCAACGATCGCAACTATTTCTAATGCTTCGTCCCCCACGGGCGAGCTTCCGTGGGGGTCAAAGGATGGGGGATGGGCCGGTAGAGAAGACGAGGACACCGTTTCGGGCCGCATTGGGCGCGACGAAACATAAATGTTTGGCAGATTGCGCGAGGGGTCTTGCATCGAGGGGGAGATCGAATTAGTCGGGTGTGGGGTCGAAGGCGGGGCGCTCTGATTCTAACCGCATCTTTTGCCGGGATCGGTGCATTCAATGCGCAGAGCCTTCACTTCCCAAAGCACGAATCGAGGTCAAAGTGGGGCGGAAGGCAAGAAAGTACAGGGACTCCAAATGACCGAACAAGAGACTACTCCCCGCGTAGACCATTTCATGACCCCGACTCCGGCGACCGTGCACAGCGGCCTTCGCCTGGTCGACGCATTGGACCGAATGTATTCCGACAATGTTCGTCATCTTCCCGTTGTGAATGATGATGGCGCGCTCGTCGGTATCATTTCCACACGTGATGCCGCAGTGATGGCCTCGCTGCGAGGCGGAGGCCCAGAAACGACGCTCGTCCAAACCGCGATGATGCCCGCACCTTACAGTTGCGCGCGGGGTGCGGACCTCCTTGGGGTTATCGAGCACATGGAGGAACATCGAATCGGCAGTGTGGTTGTGGTCGAAGATGGAAAGCCCATCGGTGTGTTTACAACAACGGATGCTCTGAGGGCTCTGAGGACGATGATTGTCGGTGGTCCGGTGACGCCGCTTGTACGGCCGCGACACCTTGTCGATTCCGACGAAGCAGGAACGGACGGGCACGATCTACGCCATACTTCTACGTCACGTAGCCAGTCGAGGTCTGCAGGGATGCTGTCGTGGTGTATTTTTTGACGACTTTTGATGGGATGGGATCGCAAGTTCCTCGCTCGGGCGCACGTCAGAGCGAAGGTGGTCCCATCTGAATGTTGAAACATGATGGACGTGCTCTATTTCCTTCTTCCACTGGGCGCCGCGTTTTCAATAATCGCGGCGCTCTGTTTTTGTTGGGCAAGCCTAAGTGGTCAGTTCGATGATCTTGATACCCCGGCGATCCGTGTGCTCTTTGAGAGCGACGGAGAGAGAGACTCTAAAGGTAAATAAACGTGAGTACCGAAACTGTACGTTACGACGATGCGATTGTTCGAAAATTCGCATTTGCGACCGTTATCTGGGCTGTTGTTGGCATGTTGGCGGGGCTGTGGCTCGCGTTGGAGCTCGCATCCCACGAATTCAACCTAGGTCTTGAGTGGATCTCGTTCGGTCGTCTGCGACCGTTGCATACCAACACGGTTATATTTGCCTTTGTTGGAAACGCGATGTTCGCGGGCATTTACTACTCCACCCAACGTCTTCTCAAGACGCGTATGGCGAGTGATCTACTGTCCGCGATACATTATTGGGGTTGGCAGCTAGTGATCGTTTGTGCAGCAGTAACGCTGCCGCTTGGCATTACCACGAGCAAGGAATACGGAGAGCTCGAGTGGCCGATCGACATCCTGATCGCCGTGGTGTGGGTGATTTTTGGACTCAACTTCGTATTGTCGATGCGAAATCGCCGCGAAAAACACCTGTACGTCGCGCTTTGGTTCTATCTCGCATCAATTATCGCGGTGGCCCTCCTGCACGTTGTGAACTCTTTTGCAGTTCCGGTGAGTGCGTTCAAAAGCTACTCGGTCTACGCCGGAGCCCAAGACGCCCTTGTCCAGTGGTGGTACGGGCATAACGCCGTAGCATTTTTCCTGACGACACCATTCTTGGGACTGATGTACTATTTCGTTCCAAAGGTGGTGAATCGTCCGGTGTACAGTTATCGGCTCTCTATTGTGCATTTTTGGGCCTTGGTCTTTCTCTATATCTGGGCAGGCCCCCATCATTTACTGAACACCGCACTTCCAGACTGGGCCCAGTCGCTCGGTGTTGCATTTTCGATCATGCTGCTTGCACCGAGCTGGGGAGGCATGATCAACGGGCTACTGACCTTGCGTGGCGCCTGGCACAAACTGAGGACAGAGCCTGTTTTGAAGTTCTTGGTGGCTGCGATAACCTTTTATGGAATCGCTACATTTGAGGGGCCGCTCATGTCTTTGAAAAGCGTGAACTCGCTCTCTCATTTTACCAATTGGACGATCGCACATGCTCATGCCGGTGCCTTGGGGTGGAACGGATTCTTCATCTTCGGCATGCTCTATTGGCTGATGCCCCGCTTGTGGCGGACCGAGCTGTACAGCAAGAAACTCGCAACTGCTCACTTCTGGGTAGGTATTTTTGGTATCGGGCTCTATGTATTTAGCATGTGGGCTTCGGGCATAAGCGAGGGGCTGATGTGGAAAGAATTCGATAGCGACGGCCGCCTGGTCTACGCGCTATGGGACGAGATGATGCCAGCTCTTCGACCGACCTACTGGGGCCGGGTCGCGGGAGGCAGCCTCTACCTCACCGGCCTTGGCATCATGTGCTGGAACCTCGTGAAGACATGGAAAACGCGTGGTGACCTCGCGGATGTGGACGTGGAAGTGATCTCGACGATGGATCCTCCCGGCCACCAGGTTGCCAAAGGCGACGACCCCCGATCGTGGCACCAGCGCCTGGAGGGAAAACCTTTGGCCTTTACCTTGTTGACTACGGTTGCAGTGGCCATCGGTGGTATGGCAGAAATCATTCCGTCAATGGCGATACGAGGTAATATCCCAACGATTGAAGCGGTAAAGCCCTATACGCCATTGGAGTTGGAAGGGCGCGATATCTATATTGCAGAAGGATGTGTCGGCTGTCACTCGCAAATGGTACGGCCATTTCGGGAGGAGACGCTCCGCTACGGCGAATATAGCAAGGCTGGCGAGTTCGTCTACGATCGTCCATTTCTGTGGGGATCGCGGCGGATTGGACCCGATCTCCACAGGATAGGCGGAAAGTACCCGGATCTCTGGCATTACAACCATCTCATGGATCCAAGGTCGACATCCCCCATGTCGTTGATGCCGTCCTACGATCACTTGTCGTCGCAGTCAGTGAACTGGGCGACAACATCAACCAAGCTCTCTGTTATGCAGACCTTGGGAGTTCCCTATACCGATGCTGAGGTGAGCGATGCCGCTCGATTTGCTCAGGAGCAAGGGGAGGGGGTCGCCGAAGGTCTCTATGAACAGGGGGTCGATGCGGACCTCGAGGGGACCAAACTAGTTGCGCTCATCGCATATCTCCAGCGTCTTGGGGTTGATGCAACCAGGGGGGCAAGATGAAGGGGGACGTGCTGTCACAGAGCGACTTGGGCGCCTTCGCGGAATTCAGCATCGTGCTCTTCGTTTTTGTGTTCTTAGTCACCCTGTTTTGGATTTTTCGGCCGGGATCGAGGCGATTTTATACCGAGAGGAGTGGAATGCCTCTCGATGAAGAACCGTGCTCGACCTTGTCCGCTACACAGACGACAGAGAGGGCCTCGCCATGACAAAACCTCGTGATGAAGTAATGGACCATGACTACGATGGTATCAGGGAGTACGATAATCCGCTCCCACGGTGGTGGGTGTGGATGTTTTACGCGTGTATCGTAGCGGCCTTTGTATACGTTCCGTATTACCATTTCGGCCCAGGGGTCTTGCCGGTCGAACGTCTGGCCCTCGACATGGAAGAATGGAAAGAACTTCACCCTGAGAAGGCGACTGCGACCGAAGACGAACTCGTGGCGATGGCACAGAACCCTAAAGTTATGGAGCGCGGTGCCGCCGTATTTAAGACAAATTGTGTTGCTTGCCACGGACCGGACGGGGGGGGACTTGTCGGGCCGAATTTGACTGATAACTTTACGATCCACGGCCAAGATGCGAGCGCATTGGTTCATGTCATTACCGAGGGTGTTCCCGAAAAGGGTATGCTCGCGTGGGGACAGCTCCTCAAACAGCAGGAGGTCTACGACGTCGCTCTCTATGTGCAGACCTTGCGCGGCACCACGCCGGCAACTCCGAAGGCGCCTCAAGGCGATCCCATAAAATAGCTGGACAACAGAGTCCCAGAACGCTCGGTATCCACTCGCAACAAAGCGCATTAAACACGATGGCACAACTGATTGACGACGACGTTCCCACGACAATCGGCGAACGTGGAAAACGAGTGTGGATCTACCCCTCATGGCTGCGCGGGCGCATGCTCACCTGGCGTACGGCATCCCACCTGTTTCTTTTCACATTGCTTTTGGTGGGGCCGTGGATTGATGTTGGCGGAAATCAGGCGATCCGGTTTGATATTCCGGGACGCCGGATGCACTTGTTTGGCATGACGTTCTTCGCCACAGACGGAGCCTATTTGCTTGTGGCGTTTGGGCTGTTTTTTACAGCGATTTTGTTGGTCACGGCTCTTTTTGGACGCGCATGGTGCGGCTGGGCCTGTCCCCAGACTGTTTTTCTCGAGACGATTATTCGACCGATCGAGCGATTGATTGAGGGCAAGGCTACGCGGAGAAAGGCGCTCGATCGCGGACCATGGAACTTCAATAAAATTGTTCGAAAGTGTGCAAAATACAGTGCCTTTCTCCTTGTCTGCGGAGCGATTGGGACGACGATGGTGGCCTACTTTCTCGGAAGAGAGGGCGTCTACGAGGCGCAAAAAAATCCGTGGAGCCACCCGATCGGGACCTCCGTTTTTGTAGTGACGACTGCGCTCGCGTTCTTTGATTTTGCCTGGTTTCGAGAACAGACTTGCCTGGTCGCCTGCCCCTACGGTCGATTTCAGTCAGTTCTTCTCGATGAATACTCGCTCTCGGTCAACTACGATGCCAAGCGGGGGGAGCCTCGGGGAAAGGTGTCACTCAAGACGATTGGCGGTGATCTGAGTCCACCGGTGGGAGACTGCGTGGACTGCAAGAGGTGCGTTCAAGTTTGTCCGACCGGCATCGATATTCGTAGAGGTGTGCAGATGGAGTGCGTGCAGTGCATGGCGTGTATCGACGCATGCGACGATATGATGCACCGGGTCAAACGCCCCCCGGGACTCATCGCTATGTCGAGCGAGGCGGCGGGGCACGGGCTAAAGACCAAGTTTTTGAGGGCGCGGGTTGTCGTATACTTTGCTGTGTTGGTGTTGGGAAGCTCCGCTGCGTCCGTGATCGTTTGGAATCGAGAGGCGCTGGAGGTCGCGTTAAATCGTCAACCGACAGCGCCCTACGAACTGCTGAACGACGGTCGTATTCAGAACGCGCTGAGGTTGAGACTCTCGAATCGAAGCGCAGTGACGCGGCGGGTGTCAGTCTCTCTGGCGAGTCCACCAGATGGAACGCTTGTTTCACCACGGCCGACGATTACCGTTCAGCCCGAAGAAGTGATTCACTCGCCAATCTTCTTACTCAAACCGACGAGCTCGAGTCGCCGTGACTACGTTGTCCATGTCGAAGACGATAGGGGGTTTTCGAAGGACATTGAGATTCCGTTCATCGACGAAACGACAAATCGCGCAGGAAACCGAGATGCCGACAGATAATTTTTCATGGTGGCCCTGGGGCCTAGCATCGATGTTGGCAACCGTCGCAGGGGCGAATGTGGTGATGGTTCACGCTGCACTATCGAACCCGTCGGTCGCGGACACCGATGACCACTGGGAAGACGCGCTTCACCAGGATGAACGGATCGCAGCACGGGATCGATCCAGGCGATTGGGGTGGAACGTAAGTATTTCAGTGTGTGAAGGCGATGGGAGTCGCGTCGCACAGGACAAGTGCGAAGTGGATATTCGAGTGAAAGATGCGCAGGGACGACCGCTGTCGAATCTGGAGGGTAGCTATGCGCTCCGCCGATCGGACACCGCCGCCTATGACCTGGACTTGCGACTCGAGGAGCGAGGGCCGGGGCACTACATTGCCGACTGGCCCGCCAGTTCTCCTCGAGGGCTGTATTCGGGGGCTCTCGTGCTCGTGGGGGACGATGATGGCGCACGGTTTGAGCACCACGGTCAGCTTTGGGTGGAACGATGAGCGGGTGGGCGGTGGTGGCGGCCGGATTTCTTGGATCTGTCCATTGCGTAGCGATGTGCGGCGGAATCGTGAGCGCGGTGTCGAGGTGTCACCGTCGGGCGAGCGTAGCGTTAGGTAGCTATCATCTCGCGCGCGGCCTCGCCTATTGCAGTCTAGGGGCGGTAGGAGGCGCGATGGGCTCTGGGATTGAAGGACTCGGCCTTTGGGCCGGTATACAGAGAGCCTCAGGAGTCCTCATGGGGGGCACGCTTATTGTGGTGGCGTTGATGGGTCTGCGGAGAAGCGTGGGAGCGCGGCCGCTCATCAAGCTGCGGCGTTCTCCATCCCGTGCGCGGCTTTGGGTTCGACGTGTTTTTTCGCGGCATCTTGGAGGGGGCCGGCCCCACGCGGGACTTGTCGCTGGAGCGCTGACGTCGTTGTTGCCCTGTGGTTGGCTTTGGAGTTTTTTGTTGGTGGCGACCGCATCCGGAACGCCAGCTGCGGGCGCGGGAGTGATGTTGGCTTTTTGGATTGGCTCGCTTCCCGCCTTGCTTGGAGCGGGCCTATTGGCGCGGGTCGTGGGAGGTCGGACGCTACGCTACGCACCGCGAGCAACCGCCCTTATCTTACTGGCGATGGGACTGGCGAGCGTGTTCGGCCGCCTTCCGGGGATCGATGTTGGCGGTGGCGAGCCGCCATGTCACTGATCGGGTGAGGGCGTTCAGTGTCTGTGGAATGTGCCCATTGTAAGCTCCCTGCATCGGAGACCGACGATGGGAGGCCGAGTTTTTGCTGCCCTGGATGTGAGCAGGCGTTCGCAATCCTGAAAGACATCGGTTTGGAAGAATATTATCCGCTCCGAGATCGACTCGGGGGGGGGGCACAGGGGCTCTCGCGCCCTCGATCTGCAGCCTCGGGGACCTACGCTCATCTCGACGATCCTCAACTTCAGGCACAGCTCGGAAACGATCCTGGCGAGGCTGAGGTGGTTGTCGAAGACCTGCACTGCATGGCTTGCGTTTGGCTGCTTGAGCGACTCCCAGACGCAGTCGATGGACTGAATCACATTCGTGTCCGATTTTCGGATGGTACGCTGGCGCTACGCTGGGACCCAGAAAAAATTCATCTTTCTGAAATCGCCGGTCTGCTCAGTGGGCTCGGGTATCCACCTTCTGCGATCGACGGTCGAGGTGCTCAGAAGATTCGATTGCGTGGGCGGCGTACGATTATACGGTTGGCGGTAAGCGGTGCAAGCGCAGGCAATGTCATGCTGCTCGCCATTTCCCTTTATGCTGGATCTTTTTCGGGGATGCAGTTGGAGATGGAAAATTTCCTCGGATGGGCCAGTTTGGTGTTGGCGGCACCAGCACTGACCTATGGCGCCTATCCATTTTATCGATCGAGTATCCGCGGCTTGAAAATGGGGCAGTTGCACATCGATCTCCCGATATCGGTGGGTCTGTTTGGTGGAACCGCTGCGAGTGTAGTAGCGACGGTCACTGGACACGGAGACATCTACTACGATTCGTTGTGTGTTTTGGTGTTTCTGCTGTTAGTAGGCCGCTACGTCCAAACAAAGGGGCAGCGTTGGGCCTTGTCCGAGACTAATATTCTCGGCCTGCTGATCCCTGGAGATGCCCTACAGGTCGGGCAGGGAGGCGAGCTTCTGCCGACCGCTGCCGACCGACTACAGGCGGGGGATGAGGTCGAGGTGACGAAGGGGGGAACGATTCCAGTGGATGGTGTTGTGACCCGAGGTCGGAGCGCAATCGATGCGAGTAGCCTTACGGGGGAGTCGTCGCCCTTGTCTGTTTCGCCGGGAATGACCGTGCTTGCCGGGACAATCAATGTAGGAAGCCAAATTCGAGTCAAGGTTGAAGCCGCGGGACGAAACACGCGGATCGGCGCGCTTGCTCGAAAGATCATGGAGACGGATGCCCCACCGCCTATCCAGAGGTTCGCCGACCGCGTGTCGAGAGTTTTTGTGATGGCCGTCTTGGCGTTGGCCGGGGTCGCTGGCGGGGTGTGGTGGATGGTCGACTCCTCGAGAGCATTCCCGGTCGTGGTCTCATTGCTGGTCATTTCGTGTCCGTGCGCACTCGGTCTTGCGACTCCGGTGGCCCTTAGTATCGTTCGTGCTCGAGCGATACGTCGCGGCTTCTTGATGCCGTCGGCCGCGACGATCGAGCATGTCGCGGCGACGAAGAAAATTGTGTTCGACAAAACTGGAACGCTGACTCTCGGAACCATGGAGGTGATCTGGAATCGAGGCTTCGACGAGCATGTGGCACAGGTTGTTGCGGAGATCGAGCGTCGTAGTGAACATCCGGTGGGCCGAGCGGTTCGGAGCATCGTCGATGGGTTCGACATCGCAGCGACCGGTAGCAAAGTAGAGTCCTATGTCGTCGAAGATCTGTGCGACCATCCCGGGCAGGGAATATCCGCAGTCTGTGGTGGACAGAGTTGGCGCGTGGGAAGTACTGCCTGGATCGGGGGGGGAGATTCATTCTCCGTGGAGATTGAACGGGCGCTCGAATCCGGGAAGACGCCAGTGCTGGTGGAATTAGAAGGGCGAACGATAGCCATGGCCGCGCTTGGTGACCGACTACGGCCTGGTGCACTCGAGGCCATTCATGATCTTCGATCCATGGGATACGAAATATCGATCTGCAGTGGCGATCATCCTCGTGTAGTCTCAGCGATAGCGGGCGGGCTGGGTATCGATCATGCGCGCGGGCATATGAGCGCCGAGGACAAGGCCGCGTATGTACGTGCAGCCGGATGCATCATGGTAGGCGACGGAATCAACGACGCCCCCGCGTTGCGCGCCGCCAAGGTCGGTGTCGCGCTACGGGGGGGGGCAGAGGTTGCGCTTGAGGTTGCCGATGTTCACCTGACTTCTGGAGGGATGACTTCCGTAGTCGAACTGGTGAGGGGATGTCGACGCGGCGTAACAATTGTGCGCCGCAACCTCGTGTTCTCGTTGATCTACAACGTCCTGTTTGCCGCTCTGGCCGTCGCGGGCATGATCAACCCGCTTGCGGCTGCGATCATCATGCCAGCGAGCTCTCTCACGCTGCTGTTCGCCTCCGTCGTAGCGAAGAGCTTTTCTCGATCGGCGCCGCTGAAGGCTAGAGTCTAACGTAATCGAAGTTGTCAGGCTGGCCGTTCATTCCCCGTCGTGGAGGCCGGATCCACTGCGCGAATTTTCCTGGCTCGTAGACTGGTTTCATGATTGAAGCCAGGTACACTTCGTCGTCGGGGTTGAGCAGCCAACCGTTGCGGTGGCTCTCAAAGAACTCCTGTGAGATCAAGTTTCCTTGGGGATCGAAGCTGTGTCCAGAGTAGATACCCTGGTGTCGATGGAAGCGGCGCGATGGCAGGGTGAGCACGCAATCGCTTCCCAACTTCGCTAGACCGCGGTTCCAGCGGTCGACCGCTCGTTGGCAGTCGGCAATATAGTCGTCACGCAGACTCTCGTTCATGGCATTGCGAGGCGCGACTTGGCGTATGGAGAGACGACCTTGCTCGACCACGGGGATCTCTCGGAAACCCTCGAGAGCGAGATGGTCAGTGTATCGTTCGGCTTCGCGGAATCGTCCTTTTAGTCCGTTGGCGAAGTAGCTGGCCGCATTGCTGGAAATCTCTCCACCGAAGAGGTCTAGGCAGTAGCTGAACCAGTAGTTGATCGTCCGCTGAATAAGGTCGAGATCAATTCCTCCTTGGGCACGGACGTCGCCATTGGGGTCGAGCGCGGCCAACTCTGCGCTACGGAGAATGATTCGTTCCATGCCTGTCTCGCCGACGAAGAGGTGAAAAGCCTCCTCGGTGAGCATGAAGTCGCAGCTTCGAGCCAGTGGAGAGAAACCCGACTCTCGAAGGGCGGCGAGCTGAAATTTTCCGTCCCGATCCGTGAACATGGTGAACGCGAAAAAGGACAACCAATTATCGCACGGTTGGTTGAACGCGCCGAGCAGCCGGGGATTGTCGGCATCTCCTGAGCGTCGTTCAAGCATCTCGTTGGCCTCTTCACGGCCGTCCGTTCCAAAATGCTTGTGTAGAAGATACACCATGGCCCAGAGGTGTCGGCCTTCCTCGACATTCACCTGAAATAGATTTCTCATGTCGTAGAGGCTTGGCGCAGTCTTTCCGAGCAGGCGCTGCTGTTCGACGCTGGCGGGCTCCGTGTCACCTTGGGTGACTATAATTCGACGCAGGGCGTTGCGGTGTTCACCTGGGACTTCCTGCCAGACCGTTTGGCCGGTCGCGTCGCCCACTTGGATAATGTCCTGGTGGGTCGGTGTGAGAAATATTCCCCATCGGTAATCCGGCATCCTGACATGATCCCAGGTCGCCCAGCCGTTGGAGTCCACCGATGTTGCTGTGCGTAGATAGACTTCGTTGGTTTGGAATTCGGTCGGACCCATATCGTTCCACCATTCTGCGTACTTGGGCTGCCAATGCTCAAGAGCTCGACGGAGCTTGGGGTCATCGGCGAGTCCTACGTTGTTGGGTACGCGGGCATTGAGATCGACGGGGGCAACAGCGGGTGACATATTCCTAGGATCGAGTTGTCGAGCACATCGCACCAGCGAAAAACATGCGTGTGCGGACACACGCATGTTATGATTTGGCGTCATGAGATGTTTTCAGCGCAACGCTTAGAACATGGCCTCGTCGGTGGTGGGGCCTTGACGAGGGAGCCAGACATCAAACGTCGTACCGCCCGAGTCGTTGCTTGCATAGCGAATCCTGCCGTGGTGGACGGCGATAACTTGACGGACGAAGGGAAGGCCGAGTCCAGTTCCCTCAGTTTTTGTCGACGTAAAGGGTTCAAAAATGTCGAGCGACGGAGGGATTCCGCAGCCACTGTCGCCCACGGAAAGTTGAACCTGGTCGCCGTGATCAATGATGTTGATATGAATTGTTCCTTCGTTGCTCATGGCCTCCATGGCATTTTTACAAAGATTCAAGACAACCTGGACGAGTTTGGCTGAGTCCGCGATAAGCCAGACTTCGGGTGCATCGCAGGTCACGGTGGCCTCGACATTTTGCCGGCGCATGGCCTCAGCCTGGGTCGTGAGGACTTCTTGGGCGAGTTCGACGAGCTCGGTAGGCTCGAATGTGTACTTCTGTTTTCGAGAGAGGCTTCTGAAATCGTCGAGTAGCGCGCGCATTCGTTCTAGTTGGCGCCGAATATTGTCAACGCGCGAGAGGACGGTCGCGTCAGGGTTCTTCTGCTCCACAAGCGAGCGCTCAAGCAGTTGCATCGTCATGTAAATGCCGTTGAGAGGGTTGCCAACCTCATGGGCAAAGGTTGCAGCGGTTCGACCGATCGCGGCGAGTCGCTCACGCTCAAGCAGTCGACTCTGTAAATTTGCGGTGGCGGAAATGTCACGTATGAACGCCGCATAGCGAAAGTTTTGCTCCGGCCCGAGCTCGGTCACCGATAGCTCCAGAGGGAAGACGTCGCCGTTACGGCGCATACCTTCCACCGATCGAATCTTTCCGATCGCGTTGGCCTCGCCGGTCGCTTCGTAGGCTTCTATGTATCGATCGTGTTGTTCGGCGCGGGATTGCGGCATAAGCACGGTCACGGGCTGGCCGAGCAGCTCGCCTTCATCAAATCCAAAAATTCGCTCGGCCGCGCGGTTCGCAAGGCTGATCTTCGAGTGAGAATTGATGAATACAACCCCGTCTTGTGTGGTCGCTATGAGTCGTTGTAGATGCGGGTTCGGGACCCCCACGGCCACCGCAGGCCGCGCAGGTGCTGTGTCGACGGGGGAAGAGTCGGTCGTTTCATTGGTCATTGGATCGGAGCGCCACGAATTTGGGACAACTTGTCATCGACGCAAGTAAATCGCAACGGTCAGCATTTCACGCAATGAATGCGCTGTTGCTGTTCTCGATGGGCGAAGTATGAAGTCTCATGGGAACGAGCATCGCACCGACTCCTTTTCGGATCCTCGTTGTGGATGACGAACCAAATGCGCTTATTACGCTCGTTGATTTTCTCGAGTCCGAGGGGTTTGAGGTTCGGCAAGCGGCCGACGGCCTACGTGCCCTTGGGCAGGCTGCGCAGTGGCCCTTTGACATCCTGCTGACCGATCTCCGGATGCCGGCGATGGATGGGATGGCATTGACACGAAAGCTTCGCGAGCGAAACGGAGGATTCTCGACGGTTCTGATGACAGCCCATGGGACGATTGAGAATGCGGTTGAGGCCATTCGTGACGGTGTCGACGAATACATGACAAAGCCCATCTTGCTTGACGAGCTGCGCGTGACCCTTAACAGGGTCCTGGCGCACAGAAAACTGCATCGGGAAGCGGAGCGGCTTCGGGAGCAACTGCGTCAAGTCAGCGCGCAGCCGAATTCGGATTTTTTGGGTGGCTCCGACGTATTTACCGATCATGTCGCGCTGATTGCTCAGGTAGCGACATGCGCGGCACCGGTGTTGATTTGGGGGGAAAATGGATCGGGCAAAGAGATGACCGCGCGAATGGTGCACAGCAAGAGCCGCTATAGCGAGGGCCCTTTTGTTGCCGTTCGCTGCCGCGCAGTGGCGGCTGATGCGGTCGAGGCGGAAATTTTTGGGAGCGGGTCTTCCTCGGAGCACTATCTCGCGCGTGCGCGAGGTGGAAGTCTATATTTGGATGAGATCGAGAGCCTGCGACCGGCTGCGCAGCGGCGTTTGGTGGCGTATCTTCGTTCACAGGACGAGACCCCGACCACCACCGGATCTGCGCCGCTCCCGACGGTACGAATTTTGGCCGGCACAGACGTCGACCTCTTCACCAGCGCCGAGGAGGGACGATTCGATCGGGCCTTGTTGAGCCGACTCGCATCTGTGACGCTACATGTTCCGGCTCTACGAGAACGAAAAGAAGACATCCCGCTGCTGGTGGCCCATTTTCTTGATCGCTACATGCGGCGCGATGGGCGAGGGGAGGCGGCGTTGAGTGATCGCACTCTCGGAATCCTGCTCGCTCACGATTGGCCCGGAAATCTTCGCGAGTTGGAGACCTCGATTGAGCGGGCGGTGGTGCTGGCGCAGGGGCGGGAGATTGAGCCCCATCATCTCACTGAGGAGTTGGGGAGGGCCGACGGCGTTCGAGATACCGTACCGAGCATACCTGGGGCAAGCCTGAGCGATGTTGAGCGCTATGTTATTCTTAAGACTCTGGAGACCACGGGCGGCAGCACGGGTAAGGCTGCCAAGCTGCTTGGAATCTCCGCGCGAAAGATTCAATACCGGCTCAATGAGTACTCACAGGGACGGCCGGAGTGAGCTAGACGGTTGAGCTGAAAGGTCCGTCGCCGCGGCCACGTAAGTGTACATCGAAGACCATGGCAACATTACGGACAAAGGGTCTGCCGAGGTGACGGATGCGGATGCCGTTATCGTTAATCTCCAAGATGCCATCTTTGACAAAGGTGCGAAGCTCCGAGAGCTCGAGGGCAAACTTGGAAGCAAAATTTTCGAACGAATCGGCCTTCTCGATGTCGGCGAAGGCCACCTTACCGTGACACATCAAGTCGTGGATGATACGCCCTCGGGTCTCGTCGTCCGCGGAGCGCTGAAGTCCTCGAACGACAGGGAAGTGATCCCTATCAATCGCGTCGTAGTAGTGGGCTAGTTTTGTTGTGTTTTGCACGTACGCTCCGGAGACGTCGCCGATTGCCGTCACGCCGAGACCCAGCATCGTAGCGCTGCGCTTTTGAGTGTAGCCCATGAAATTTCGGGAAACTGTTCCTCCGAGGAATGCAAGAGCGAGGGGGTCTTCAGGGTGCGCAAAGTGGTCTAAGCCAATTGAAATATAGCCAGCATTTTCGAAGCGCTCGCGCGCATGGATCGACATCTCTAGACGAAGCTCGGGGCTTGGTAGTAGCTCATCAGGGATTCGTCGTTGATTCGCACGCATCCAGGGGACGTGCGCATAGCCGTAAAACGCGACCCGACCCACCCCAAGCTCTGTGACTTGGTCGATCGTCGTGCCCATGGTCTTGAGGGTTTGACCCGGAAGTCCGTAGACGAGATCAACATTGATCGTCCCGATACCCCGGGCCTTTGCCTCGCTAACAATCGTGGTTGTGGATGAAAGGCTTTGATCGCGGCCAATGAGTGATTGTACCTCGCTATCGAAGTCCTGGATGCCGATCGAAAGCCGGTTGACTCCAGAAGCCGCGAGCGCGTCGAGATGTTGATTGTTTGTGACTCGTGGATCGAGCTCTACCGACAGCTCCGCGTCGTCGAGGATGTGGCAGTGCTTTCGCAGGCCGTCATAGAGTTGATTGAGCAACTGGGGCGCAAGATAGGTCGGAGTTCCACCGCCTAGATGTAGTTGATCGATGAGCGGGGGAGCGCCCAAGGCATTCCGTAGGAGTTCCATCTCTCGTTCGAGGTAACCGACGTATCGCGGTGCGATACGGTCGTGCTCCGGGCTGGCGACAACTGCGCAGGCACAGAAGTGGCAACGCTCTCGACAAAAAGGAATGTGAACGTAGAGCGAGCAAGGACCTGGATCTCGGCCTTTGTTGTCTAAGGCGGCGATGTATTGATCGTGTCGAAAGGTTGGAGAAAATTCGACCGCGGTGGGATAGCTTGTATAGCGAGGCCCCGGTTGGTTGTACTTATTTGCCAACTGGCGACAGTGGTTTCGATCAATTTCGAGCATGGATCTATCGTCCTCTGGGCCATGGCCCAGAGGACGATAGATCCTATGGAGATGGTCGGCGATCGAAAAAAAGACGAGATTTTTGTCGTTTGCCGCAGAAACTTCCGATGTGCGATCGGGCCCTTCTCACTAGGCGGGTTTCGGTGGATTTCGGTGGATCCACCGGTCATAGATTTTTAGGCTCACAGCGGTCGTTCCGCCGAGCGCTGCGAAAATGTACCACATCTGCCCAGGGTCATCGATGCCCTTGGGGCCGTAGTGTTGATACATGGCGCCGGAGAGCAATCCACCAAAGAGGTTTCCAAGCGCGGTGCACCAAAAAAAGTAGCCCATGTACATGGCCACTTTGTCTGGAGGGGCGAGGCGACCGGCGTATTCCTTGGCCTTCGGACTCGCCATCATCTCGCCGACCGAAAAGACGAGGATAGCGAAGGCGATCGTCGCGCCGCTTTCTCCGGTGTCGAGAATTATGAAACTCACGATCGTTACCAATACACCATTGACGATCGTACTAAGTGGCTTGATGTTCCGCATCAAGAACGAGATCATCAGTTGGCCAAGGATGATTCCGAGGGCATTGAGATTGATGAGAAATTCTGGCTTGACCTTGCCTTTAACAAGGGCCGCCTTGCTAAAGCCTGAGGTGTCGATGCCCATCGCTTCGAGCACGGATGCAAAACTATTGGCGGCAGGGGTCAGGGAAGCGACGAGGTCTTCGGTCTGACCATAGTCTCGGATATATTCCGGGAGCGTCATGAAGATCTGGTTAAAAGAGGTCCAAAAACCCGCCATCAACAGCAAAAAGAGCATGTAGCGTCCCTCTCCGATACGCATCGGCTGGAGAAATCTATCCTTGTGCGTGCGGAGAGGGGAGCTGCTGCTTCGGGACCGTGCACGTAAAAAAACATCGAGCAAGAGGTTGCTCGACAGCCAAGATACCGCAGCGATCGCGCAGGTCTCGATGTTCCAGTATTTTGACCCCATCACCAAGACACACAAGAGTCCAACCACCAAGAGAAAGAAACGGCCGTTTCCGACCACGGAAATCATGCCCTGCATGACGGCGCTAAGCGATTGCTGCGATTTGATCTTCGGGGTTGTCGAGGAACCCTCATCCATTTGGACGGGGGGCTCTTTGTAGAAGAAGAGGCAGGTCAGGGCGAGAACGACGATCCACGATGCCGAGGCGATAAAGACGTAGCTCCAACTCCATCCTCGAACGACCCCTGCGATAATCGGCCCGATGAAACCGCCGACGTTGACCATCATGTAGAAGATGCCAAAGCCCATCGAGGCCGTCTTTGGATTGGTGCATCGGGCGATGGTGCTAAGGACGACTGGTTTGAACATTCCGTGCCCGATGGCGACCAGGATGTAGACTCCGAAAAAACCATAAAAGGTCGTCGGAAGCTGCAGCAGAAGATATGCAGGGAACATCACGGCGCATGAAGCCAGAAGCATTCTCTTGTAGCCGTAGCGATCTGCGATCGCTCCGAATACGGCAGGAAACAAATAGAGAAAAAATGTCGAGAGTCCCTGGATCACGCCACGGTCCTCGGAAGAGAAACCGAGGCCGCCCTCGTCGATGTTCCCCGTCAAGTACAAGCTCGAGACGGCATAAAAGCCGTACCAACTCATGCGCTCAAAAATTTCCATCACGTTCGCGGTCCAAAATGCGCGGGGATAGCTGCGAAGGAGGCCAGGTTTACGGGGGGTCGAGTCAGACATGGCGAGACTTGCGAGCGACGTGAAATACAGGAACGCGGTGACCCGCTTGAGCCGTTCGGACCAAGCGGGCGCTCCGTGTTCACGGCATGGTACGGCTTGCATGGGCGAAAGAGCAGACTGATCGTGCATGTTTACAGCCGACGCCGTCGGCGATGCGATAGTCTGCCTGTAGGCTCATGATCGCTCCCTCCCCTGCGCCCATTCCGCGAAAACGTGCTCGCTGGCCCTGGATCGTCGCCGCTGGCTTCGTGCTGACGCTTGTCGCGGGGCTCACCGCCGCCACTTATCCACAGTGGGCGGGGCCGATGCTCCTCCAGCAGATCGAGAGCCGTGGCGGGACACGCCTGGGGGCGACGGTTGAGATCGCGGGGATCGAGCTTGGGTATGACACCATTCGGCTCAAAAATGTTCACATTGAGCGGCCAGGGGTTCGCCTGGATTTCGAGCAGATCGATATCGAAGCGGACGTAGATCTATTCGAGAGTGGGAGCATTCGCGTGATCGATATGCACGTGCGCGGGGGCTCGCTTTTGGGGTCGAGAAATGCTCTCGAGCCGATGATAAGAGAGGTACTCCAAGCAGGCGATCTTGACGCGGTACCGGACGAGCGCGGCGGGTTAGGTGCGCGGGTCTCCCTGCGGCCGGAACAGCTGACGGTGGATGGGGTGGTTGTTGACCTCAGCGATGGTTCGTCGCGGGCTCGCGGCACGCTTACCCTCGAACTGATTTCTTCAGCCAGGAGTATGACGTGGGCGGTCTCGCGGCTTGTGTTTGATCTTGATGGCCGACAATTCGTCGCCAACGAGATTGGTGCCACGCTGACCGGCGGTCCCAGGGGGCTTCTCTTTCCGGTCGAGCTCTCGCTGGAAGGGCTAGGAACCCAAATGACGCCCGAGATAGCGATTGCAGGAACCACCGGGGTTGTCGAGTTTTTTGATGCGTCGGCGACACGGATCCGCGTCGATGTTCAGGGTGGGTTTGGCGATGGGAGCCACGCTGTCACAGACTCACCACGAAAGTTGTGGTCCGTTTCCGGGACTTTGCATCGTGATCTCAGCGAGGGAAAATTGGCTGTGGAGATGGACTCTTTTGAGTTAGGTCGGGTGCCAGAGGTGCTCGCTGCGTTGCCGCTTGTGCGATCCGAGGGGGCGACCGTGGGCGGTCGCGTCGACTTGGATCTTCGGCACGGCCGAGTGCGAGTCGATGGCAACCTTTCGCTCTCTGGACTCAATGTTCGCCACCCCTTGCTAGCCCGCTCGACGGTTGACGACTTAGGCTTCGACCTCACCGTCGCTGCAACTTTCGACCCAAAGGCTCTTCGGGTGGAGTTGGAGAATTTGGAACTCCGACGAGGTGGGGTCGTGTTGCGCGTCGCGGGCGAAATTGTGCACCCGCCGACGCCCTCTGAACGACGCTATGATCTACGTTTTTCGATATCCACGGTGGCTTGTCAGTCAGTGTTGGACGCTATTCCTGCGCAGCTCGTACCTGGGCTCGGCGGCTTTCGACTGGGTGGAGACTTCGAAGCGGACTTGCATGTTGACGTCGATTTTTCCGATCTTGACGCCTTGGTACTCGATGGTGATGTGGATCTGTGGAAGTGCCGCGTTCGCTCGGCACCGGACCGGCTGCTGGCGTCGCGGATCAACGGAGAATTTGTTCACCGAGTTCGCATGAAGGACGGTCGTCAGCGCACGCTGCATCTGCGGCCCGGATCCGGTGATTTTACGCCGATTGGTCTAATCTCTCCGATGATAATCGCGGCTGTTCTCACCACCGAAGATGGTGGATTTTGGCGCCATCGCGGCTTCTTGCCGACACAGTTTAGGGGAGCGCTTCGTCGGAACCTGAAGGCCGGGCGGGTACGACTCGGGGCATCGACCATTTCGATGCAGACCGTAAAAAATGTGTTTCTGAGCCACGAAAGAACGCTCTCAAGAAAACTTCAGGAGATGTTTCTAACTTGGTACCTTGAAGAGATTTCCAGCAAAGACCGCATTATGGAGCTGTACCTCAACGTGGTCGAATTTGGTCCAGGCGTGTACGGTGTTACCCATGCCGCTCAGCACTATTTCGGGAGACATCCCTGGGATATCACCTCGCTGGAGGCGGCCTATTTAGCTCTGATGTTGCCGAGTCCGGTTCGGCGGCATGTGTATTACTGCAAGCAAAAACTTAGCGATCGTTTTATTGTGAAGCTTCGTAGGATCCATCGGCTGATGTACTCGAGACACAGGATTAGTGAAGAAGAGTATTTGTTGTGGAAAAATCTCGAGGTGAGATTCGATACGGAAGACCTGCGAGGAGAGGCCGAGTGCCTTGACGAGATCGAATCGATGCAGGCCGCCGTGGGTATACCGTTCGCTGAGTCAGGAGTGCTCCGGGGCGAGCATGAAATGTTGGACTCGCCCAACGCGCCGATTGCCGGTCGCGGCGCAACCGGCGAGTTCATGCGCCGCAACCCGCGCCCGGACGTGGATGGGCGGGCAGCCGAGGCGATTCCACGAACCCAGGCTCTGTCCGACAACGAGGACCCTGCGATGTCCGATGCGCCGGGGGTGCCCGCCATGGACGAGCGAGACGAATCTGTGGCACAACCGTGACCACAGATTCGTCCCGGCCCGGCCATGGCATTGGCCTCGTTCGCGTATGGGGAGGGGGCCGGAGTGGACCTAAGAAATGCGGCGACGCGAAAATATTCGAGAACGAGTTGCCAAGAGACAGTTCGATCGTACCCGAGCCGAGCGGTCGATGTTCGCAGCCATCTGTACTCATTGTGGGGATGCGGAGGTCGTCGAGGCGCTGCGTCCGTATTTGAGCGATGCACGTAAGACTCGCATCGATCAAGTCCTGCGAGGGCGGATGCAACGGGTGCAGGTGGCGATTGAAGAGCCCTACGACCCGCATAACGCTGCGGCCGTCGTTCGTAGCGCCGAGGCGCTTGGTGCCGGAGCTGTGCATGTAATTCGTGCGGACGAACGAATCTTAAGGCAGAAGCGAACCACGGCGGGGACCTTTCACTGGGTTGATACCCGGGATTACGCAGAGTTGGACGACTTTTTCGACCAAATGAAGGCGCAAGAGATGATTGTGGCCGGCGCATGCGTGGGAGATGGGCTTATGCTCGAAGACTTGCCCCTGGATCGGAATATTTGCCTCTTGTTTGGCAACGAAAATCGCGGGCTGAGCCAAGCGGCGAGAGAACGATGCGAGCTTCGTTACGGGATTCCGATTTTTGGCTTCGCGGAGAGCTACAATCTCTCGGTATCCGCCGCAGTGAGCCTCTATTCAGTGCTTGGCCGAATGCGTCGCGCGATAGGGGCTTTGGGCGATCTCGATGGCGTGGCACAAGAGCGCCAGCGCGCTCGTTGGTACCTACGCAGCGTGGACCGTCGTCTCGTCAAGGGGCTGTTCTCGAGTGCTCTTGACAAGGGCGACCACCAGGAGTCGGCGACTTGAGAATGGCGCGCTACGGCCGGATCGCAAGACGTCTCTTCGTGCGGCTGGCCGCGCTTGGGGCGGTCACATCCGTTGTTGGAGCCGGGGCGGTTGCGACGACCTTCTGGTACTTTGGGCAGGATATCGCGGAGATTGACGAAGTTGCGCTGCGCAACCATTGCCCGCCTCAAGTCACGCGAATCTTGGCTCGCGATGGACGAGTGATTGGAGAAATCTATAGCCAACGTCGGACGGTGATTCGCTATGAAGTTATCCCCCATCATGTCGAAGATGCTTTCTTAGCCGCCGAGGATTCTGACTTCTATCATCACGAGGGCATGGACTACCTCGGGATGGTGCGGGCACTGGTGGCCAACATTCGCGCGAGACGGATTCGACAGGGAGCATCGACCATCACTCAGCAGGTCGTGAAGAACTTTCTGTTGTCGTCAGAACGAACTTTCGAGCGCAAGGTCCAAGAGCTAATTCTCGCGCGCAGGCTCGAAGAGGCCTTTGACAAGCGGGAAATTTTGGAACTTTATTTGAACGAGATCTATTTGGGGCACGGGCGCTACGGGATCGAAGAGGGGAGTCGCTATTACTTCGGAAAGAGTGTCACTGAGATTTCTGTCGGTCAGGCTGCGACGTTGGCGACTTTGCCCAAGGCGCCATCGACCGGCTCTCCATTTCGAGATCCTGAGCGGGCCAAGGAGCGGCAAGTTTACGTGCTGCAGCAGATGGCAAAAAATGGCTTCATCGCACAGCGTGATGCACGACGTTTTATCGATGCCCCGCTCGATCTTACCGAAGACCCGGGTGCCATTCATGCGCGCGGACAAGCCGATGAGTTTGTCGATGTCGCTCGTGCCAAGCTTGTAGAAATCTACGGTGAGGCGCGACTCGATACCTTGGGGGCCACAGTGACAACCGCTGTGGATCTCGATCTGCAAGCGTCGGCACGCGACGGCTTGCATCGATCGCTGCGTGATCTGGATCACCGCCGCGGCTATGGTCACGGTATCAAGACAGCCGGGAAACAGCTTCGCGAACGAGCGATTCAAAAGGGCTCAGGGGCCTTGCGAATCGGGAAGGTTGTCCCAGTGGTGATCGCCAAGAGCCAGCCCATAGGCGAGAAATCGGATCAGTTGGACCCAGGTTTTTGGGGCCATATGGGTGCACACTCGGTGTTTGTGCGGGTGCCCAAGGGCAGTAGGTACGACGATTCTGAGTTGACCATGGCGCAGCAGTTTCCCCCCGGCGGAGTGACGCGAGGTCGGGTCGTGGCGATCGATGACACGGGACACGGGCTCGCGGAGATCGCTTCAGGCCCGGAATCCACCGTCCTCTTGGCGAGCGTGGAGTCCGGGGAGGTGCTGGCAATGATCGGAGGCGATCGGTTTCGTCGCGGCGACTTCAACCGCGCGACCTCGGCACAGCGCCAGCCGGGATCGGCTTTCAAGCCCTTGGTCTATGGTGCCGCCCTGGCATCACGGAAGTTTTCTGCTGCAAGCTTGATCTCAGATTCGCCGGAGATCTACGAGAAGTGGAGACCGACGAACTATGAGCGCGACACGTATCGTGGCGATATTCGAATGAGGGTTGCCTTGACTCACTCGGTGAACACCGTCGCTATCAAAATTCTTGATCGGATAGGAATCCCCGCGGTTCATGATTTTTCCCGTGCTGCGGGTATTAGAGCGCCGCTTGCCGACAACTTGTCGTTGGCGCTTGGAACCTCAGAGGTGGCGCCTTACGATCTCCTGCGGGCCTACTTGACCCTCGCGCGAGGTGGGCGGAGGCTGGACCCCGTGACGGTGCTGCGCATCGAGGTACCCGGCGAAGAGGACTGGGTGCCCGATTGCGTATCGACCCAGACGATTGAGCCTGAAGTGGCTTTCGTCACTGGGAGTCTGATGCGGAGCGTTGTCGAGGAGGGAACCGCTCGTGGGGCACAAAAATTGGGGCGCCCGGTGGCTGGAAAGACGGGCACATCGGCCGACAATCGAGACGCATGGTTCGCCGGCTTTACTCCAAGGCACGTCGCGGTAGCGTGGGTCGGCTTCGATACGCCGAAGCGAATGCCCCGGGAAACAGGCGGTCGTGCGGCGCTGCCGGTTTGGCTGGCTGCGATGGCGGCTGCGGAGGGAGAGAGTTCCGCTCTCGATTTTGTACCGCCGCCCGGGGTGAGCGTTCGCAGCATCGACAAAAAATCCGGACTGTTGGCTCCAGCGCTCGTATTTCTGGAGGACGGCCGAGAAGTCGCCCCTGATCAAGACACGGTGATGGACGAGTTTTTTGTCTTTGGGACGGAACCTCTTGAGCGAGCGAACTTGGCGGCAGCCAACTCGTCTGACGTTCTCCTCGATCTCTATGATGAGGACATCCCGGACAGTGACCTTGGAACTCCGTTGCCCTCGCTTCCGGACGTGGATGTGGACGGGGCCGCCCCCGGCCGCTAGAGTTTGGTTCCAATCACCGCGTAGGTGTCGTTCTCGATCGAGCTCAAGATCGCTGCCTCAAGGTCCGCTTGTGTAAATGTGGCGAAGTCGATGCCATCGAACATTCGATCGTAGACCTTTGCAATCGTCAATTTCTTGGCAAAATTTTCGTCGCTAAGACGCACGGGCGATCCACCTTCTTCGAGATTGGAAATGTCGATGGAGATTTTGAGTGGTTGATCGCTCGTGAACGCGAAGTCGACAGTGTCGCCACTGTTGTTGCTGGCAGTCCCCGAGATGTGAATTGAGTTCCCGACGATCTCTGAAACGCCCGGAACTGCATGTTGGCTGTCTTCCTCGGGAAGGTAGTAGTTGTCGAACTCTACTTCTATGCTGCAGTAGTAACCATCAGTGGCCGTGACGGCCCCCAGACCCACAGTGGTCCCATCGCGAATCGCGATGAAATCTTCGGCACAGGGTCCGAAATACATGTCGACATCATGCCCGTCGGCTTGGCCGCAGGGAATGACGCTCACGCGGCTCGTGGTGATGACAGCGGCGCCGAGATCGATTTTCCAGCCGAGGTCATTGGGGAAATTTCTCCGGTATCCCTCAGGGCCGTGATCCGGAAAGATTCCGTTTTCCGGTGTCGGTGTATGAGCCGCGTAGAGGTTGATGACGGATCGGTGCTGCTCGTCCGGGAGCAAATCGCAGCCCGCGCCAAAGCCGAGCAGCGCGAGGAGCCCGAGAGAGGGAGCAATAAACGGAGTGGTAGGACGCAATCGGCGCATAGGGTACGGTTGCAAGCTAACAGATCAATCATCGTCGCAACAACCCATCGGACCCGAAGTTTGACATCGTTACGTGGGTTATGTCGTGCAAAATAGTGCCGAAGCGGCACTATTTGTTCCTAATAAGATGTAATCCTGGTTTCATTTTTATTGCCACGACGGCAGAGATGTCGCGTGAAAATGAGCTCACGGACAAGGTGCGCAAGACGCGACTCGGTTCGAGATCCGTACGGGGTTAGAGCCAAACAAATCGTTCGGCGTGCTCGGCGCCAGACCGTGGTTCGGGTAGTGTCTCCTGGATGCCGAGTTGCCTGTTTCGAGTTTGTGTTGCCGTGCTCGGCTTTGTTCTGGTTTTTACGGAGCCTGCGCTGTCCTGGGCGCGGGATACCGAACAGGCGGAGGACGCCAACCCGCGGACAGAGCCGCCTGGTGGTCTTGAGCAGAGAGTTGACGAGGTCGCCGGCCTCATCGTCAGCAAGCTTGGGACGGTGCTGTTCTACAAGCTCTTTGAGTCGATAGAGGTCGCAAAGAGCGCGTCCGCCGTTCGTTCGATCGCGGATGCTCGCGAAATTGGAGACAAATTGACGGTGCGGGGCGTCGAGGTTGGCGAAGCGAGCCTGTTGCTTACAGTGCCCCAGAGTGTCTCCGAGGCGGAGGCCGAGGGACTGGCGGCAGCCATGACTACGGAGTTTCTCCGGACCCCTCCAAGAGGAGGACGGAGTCTCCGTGTGGTTCGCAGCGCGGACGCCTCGGTCTCAGGATCGACGCTTCAGGCGAGTCATGGTGGGATGCCGATCATTGTGTTGTGGCTCGCCGCTGGCGCGTGTTTCTTCACGGTTCGCATGGGCCTAATTAACTTAAGGGGATTTCGCCATGCGATCGACGTTGTGCGGGGTCGCTTTGACAGCCCGGACGACGAAGGTGAGGTGAGCCATTTTCAAGCGCTTGCGTCGGCGCTATCTGCGACGGTCGGGCTCGGAAATATTGCTGGGGTCGCTATCGCTGTGGCGGTCGGTGGGCCAGGGGCCATCTTTTGGATGGTGGTCGCGGGGTTCTTTGGGATGTCATCCAAGTTTGTCGAATGCACCTTGGGGCAGAAATATCGCGAAGTAGATCGAGACGGACGCGTGCTGGGTGGCCCGATGTTTTACCTCGAGCGGGGCCTGGCGGATCTCAAGATGAAACGTCTCGGAAAGGTCCTCGCCGTGATGTTCGCTGTCCTGTGTATCGGAGGCTCGCTTGGCGGAGGAAATACGTTTCAGGTCAATCAGTCGCTCGGGATCTTGCGAGAGCAGTTTCCTGTGATGGAAGATTTTGGGTGGGTCTACGGACTCGTGATGACCGTTGCAGTTGGAGTCGTGATCCTGGGCGGCATTCGCCGGATCGCGTCCACCGCGGAGAAGATCGTTCCGGTGATGTGCGGCGTCTACGTACTTGCTGCCTTGGTGATTCTCGGGATGAATTACACGGAAATCCCCAGCGCGTTCGGAAAGATCTTCAGCGGGGCTTTTTCTCCCGAGGCCGGTTTCGGTGGAGCCTTGGGGGTGATGATGACGGGTATCCGTCGCGCTGCATTCTCGAACGAGGCCGGTGTGGGGTCTGCGGCGATTGCTCACTCCGCGGCACGGACTGAATACCCCGTCCGCGAAGGTATCGTCGCGTTGCTCGAGCCCTTCATTGACACGATTGTCGTGTGCACGATGACGGGTCTCGTAATTGTGATTACGGGCGCCTATGCCGACCCGGCCAATGCCGAGTTGATCGCATCGTCGAACGGCGCAGCTCTCACATCGCGGGCAATGGGTGGGCAGATCAGCTGGTTTCCATACATCCTCTCCGTCGCCGTCGTGATGTTTGCCTATTCCACGATGATTTCGTGGTCGTACTACGGTGAGCGATGTTTCGTATACCTCTTCGGTCCTCGCTCATCGCTGGCCTATAAGATCTTGTTCCTAATCTTCGTATTTTTAGGATCGGTGATCACCGCGACGAACATCTTGGAGTTTGGTGATCTGATGGTCTTGACCATGGGCGTGCCAAATATTCTTGGGTTGTTCTTGTTGAGCGGAGTCGTTCGCAAAGAACTCAAGGAGTATATGGCGATGCTCAAAGCGAAAAAATTTAAGGTCTACGAGTGATCCGTGCTCTTTGATGTCGTAGGGGAGGGCGCAAATTTCGAGCGGATGATCGCCGTACAAGATCACGCGAGCGGTCTTCGTGCGCTGATCGTCGTGCATTCGCGCGTTTGCGGTCCGGCCTTTGGTGGCATTCGTCGTCGAGTGTACCCGGACGAGCAAAGCGCGCTGCGAGATGCGGCTCGACTCGCGGCCTCAATGACGGCCAAGTGTGCATTGGCAGGGCTTCCCGCAGGTGGAGCGAAGTGTGTGATCTTGGACCACGCCGGGTTGGATCGACCGTTGGCCTACGCGGCACTAGGCCGAGCCGTCGAGGAGATGGGAGGGCACTATATCTGTGGACCGGACGTGGGTACCGGTGAGCGTGAACTGGATGCGCTACGAGGATCGACAACCCATGTAAATCCGTCTGGCAACGATGCCGGAGCTGCGACGGCGTCCGGGGTGTTGGCCGGACTTCGAGGACTGCTCCGGGTGACCCGGGGGAGCGAAGATGTCGGGGGGCTGAGCTACTTCGTTCAGGGGTTAGGATCTGTAGGACTGGCCGTGGCGGGGCGCCTAAGGGCCGCCGGGGCGGTCGTTCACGGCTATGATCCACGGGAGGATGCGTGCCGAGCGGCCATCGCACTCGGGGTGCAAGTCACCGACGCGTCGCGCTCGCGTTGCGATGTCTTCATGCCGTGCGCGATGGGAGATGCCATCGATTCTAGCGTAGCGAAGACCGCGCAATGGGGGGCTGTTTGCGGCTCTGCAAACAATCAGCTGGGCGACAATGAGGTCGGTGACATCTTGCATGCGCGCGGTATCGCCTGGGCGCCAGACGTCGTCGTGAGTGCTGGGGCCGTGATCGAAGGCGTGTTGACGGTACGCCGAGGGACGGATGCGACCGTGCGGGTACAGGTCGAGTCCGCAATCGCCGAGATAGCGGATACCTGCGAGTCCTTGCTTCTTGAAGCCGAGCATCGGTCGGTTGCTCCGGGGCGAGTTGCCGCCGCCCGGGTGCGCTCGATTCTCGCCCAGCAATAGACGGGTGATGGTCGCTCAGGAGGCCGACGTTCGGGCCCCTTCGGGCCCCTGTGCGTGGACCGGATTCTGTCAGTCCGTCATCTCGGCCGCCAACCCATCAAGGATCTGCCGGCCGCGGTATCCCCAAATTGGGTGGGGTTGAAGAATCGCTTCGTCCGCGAGACGATTGGCCGCCGCAGAGGTGGAAATTCTCTCTATTTTGGCGCGCTCAAAGACACGTTGGGTGACGAGATACACAGAGTTTTCCCATTCGCGCCCGAAGTGACGGTTGATCGCGGGATCGTTGGGGACCTGACCGTATTGCTCGTTGGCGCAATTGACGATGCCCATACGATTGGCGACATAGTCGGGGACGTAGGCGATTCCGCGGGCCGAAAGTGCGGCGTCGTCGCGTCGGTCGTCGAAGAGCTGGTTGTTGGCCGCGCCGCAGACGAGGGGCGCTTGGATGGACGGAATTGTGTCTGGCGAGAGGACTCCACCGAGTGCGTTGGGGGCCAAGACATCGCAGGGCTCCGCAAAAATGGTCGTATCTGATGGATCGGTCAGCCGGAGCTCGACCGGCTTGCCAGCAAAACGGTCGGCGAGCAGCGCGTGTCGCTCGGGGTTGATTTCAGTAGCGACAACCTGGGCGACGTCTCTCGCCAGCAGCTCCTCGATCATGCAGGTTGCTACGTTTCCGGCGCCTTGCATCGCAATTTTTTTGCCTGCGAGATCTCCGTTCCCCATGAAATCCAGCGCACCTTCCATCGCACAGACGACCCCACGAGCGGTCGCCGGAGATGGGTTTCCAGATCCGCCCATCTCTGGGGGCACGCAGGTCACGTGGCGAGTGGTTGCGAACACCTCGGCCATGTCGGCGGGTGTGGTGCCGACGTCTTCGGCCGTGATGTAGATTCCACGCAGACCGGTCACGAACGTGCCGTACTCGCGATAGAGGGTTTTTCGATAGCCGGAATCACGCCACAAGTCGCCCGGCTGGCGAGCGATGATTCCCTTTCCGCCGCCCCACCAAAGGCCCGCCAAGGCATTTTTACGGCTCATGCCCAAGGCGAGACGGAGCCCATCGCGGATAAAATCCTCGCAGCGCTGGTATGGCCAGTGCCGGAGACCTCCACTGCCTGATCCACGGATCGTTCGGTGGACAAATGCACCAAACAGCGCGCCGGACTCGGGTCCTACACCCAGGAAGATGGCTTCGTGCTGGTGAAAATCACGTCGGTCGGCGCAGAGGGTGTCGGCGAGCGGCTGTAGCCACGGGAGAGAGGCCCGGAGGCGGCCATCCGCAGGATTTGAGATCAGGTAGGCGCTTCCACCATCGGCAGAGAGTCGCTCGGCAAGTTGCTGGGGAAGGAGCTCAAGAAGCGTCACGGCGCGCAATGTACCAGTTTGAGATTACCGCGGTGCACGCCAATTTTACCATTCCGCATTTGGCGCACTATGGATATGTGTGATTGGCGCCAATCCGTGGCTTCGAGGGGTCTTGCAAGAGTCATTTCAGTTGGAATAAAACCCCTGGCGAGGGGGTCGTTCGCCCTCAACCTGGTTCGCTCGTTTGTTCGGTCGAGCCGTCTTCCCAAAAACAAAGCACCGTTTGACACGATGCCCAGCAACATACCCATTGTTCCACCAGGAGGTCGCTCGTGAGTCCTTCCGAGTCCCATCCCATCACTATTCAGGCCGAGGAAATCAGCAAGCTGTACGGGGATTTCGTGGCCGTACGCGACATCTCGTTTTCGGTGCGACGCGGTACTGTCGCTGCATTTCTTGGACCCAATGGGGCCGGGAAGTCGACGACGATGAAGATCCTCACAGGATACCTGACACCGACTTCAGGCAAGACTCGAGTTTTGGGGTTGGATCCCACGGACGCGGATCAACGCCTTGAGTTGTCGCGTCGGCTCGGCTACCTGCCTGAAAATGGACCGCTATATGCTGATATGACCCCGGATGAGGTGCTGGAGTTTTTCGGTTCCATACGGAAAATAGACAAACTTCCGGCCGCAAAAGAGCGGGTGATCTCACAGTGCGCGATCGCGCAAGTGTTGCACAAACCGATCTACAAGCTCTCCAAGGGATTCCGCCAGCGGGTCGGCATGGCTCAGGCCCTGTTGTCAGACCCGGAAGTGCTGGTACTCGACGAGCCGACGTCCGGGCTCGACCCCTTGCAGATCCGTGAGGTCCGGCAATTGATTCGGGATCTTGGCAAGACCAAGACGATCCTGCTTTCCACCCATATTCTCCAGGAGGTCGAGGCCGTCGCCGACGAAGTCGTCATGATCATGGAAGGCTCCGTGGTCTTCAACGGCAGCGTCGCAGACCTGCGCGAGGACAAATCGATCGAAGAACGATTTTATGAGCTCGCTGACGGTAAAAATGGCCGGGGTGCTGGCCCATTTCGTAAGACCGACAGCAAGAAAGAGAGCAACTGATGCCCATTGATCTATCGGTGGTACGGGCCATTGTTCGTCGCGAGCTGGGGAGCTACCTCGGCAACCCGGCGGGCTATGTGTTCTTGACTCTATTCATCGCAGGGACCGGCTGGGCGGCGTTTCTTCGTGAAGGATTTTTCTCGCGCAACCTCGCGGACCTGGCCCTTCTAAACCAGCTGATGCCAGCGATTCTCACCCTGTTCATTCCGGCCATCACAATGAACTTGTGGTCGGAGGAGCGGCGTCAGGGAACCGACGAACTGCTACTCACGAGCCCCGTGCGAGATATCGAGGTTATCCTCGGAAAATATTTCGGCGCGCTCGGCGTGTACACGGTCGCCTTGCTCTTTAGCCTCACTCACTACTTGGTTCTTGAGTATCTAGGGGAACCAGACGGCGGTCTGCTCTTGGCCACCTACCTTGGGTACTGGCTGGCTGGGGCTCTGTTTATTAGCGTCGGCTTGCTGGGGTCGATGTTCAGCAACAATTCAACGGTGGCGTTTATCGTTGGCGCCGTGGGTTGTGGCGCACTTGTATTCGCGGATGCCATGCCATGGGCAAGCGGGATCATTGGCGCGGGTCTCATGGCCGCACTCGGTGCTTTGCTCTGGTTGGTCGCTACGGGAGGCGCCCGTGGGGCCGGAATCGCCGCGATTGTTGGTGGTGGGGTCGGAATGATTCTGTGGCTGAGTGGCGTCGTGGGCCCCCTAGAGGACGTGTTTGCGACGATCGGTATCTCGCCTCGTTTTCGTAGTTTTGGCGAGGGGATCATTCGCCTTGGAGACATCGTCTACTTTGTCGGAGGGGCCGCAGTGTTTCTCTATCTGTCGTCGTTTTTGCTTGGACGGAGACATTGGTCATGAAACGTCGATTCCATCAACTCACTCGCTTTGCCGCGCTGGCCGTCACGGTCGGATCTCTCACCTACGCCGCGCAGCGTTCAAATGCCCGCATCGATGCAACCGCAGAGGGACTGAGCGAGATTGGCGCCGAAACCCGCGCGCTCATTGGTAGCGTCGCGGTCGATCGGCCGGTGGTTGTCACCGCTTTTGTGTCCAAAGAAGTGCCACAGCACTACGTGGCACTCCGGTCTCGTTTGCTGAACATCCTCCATGAGATGGAGGCGGAGTCGACAAACACCGGGCTGACGGTTCGTATCTTTCAGCCGGAACCACACTCGGAGCAGGGCCAGGAGGCCGTTGAAAAATACGGAATCGCGCCTCGTGCGTTGATGAACAACGAGGGCGGCCGTGTGGACGCGATGCCGGTCTTCTTGGGACTGGCGTTTACGAGCGGGGCGAATGAAGAGGTGATTCCCTTTTTAGATCGGGGATTGTCCGTGGAATATGAAGTGGCTCGCGCGCTTCGGGTGGTTGTGCAGGACGAGAAGCGGGTCGTCGGCATCGTTCGGACCGACGCTCATATTATGGGCAACTTTGACATGCAAAACCGGCGGCAACAGCCGCCATGGCGCATCATCGAGGAACTGCGTAAGCAATACGCTGTACGCAGTCTCAATCCAGGGGCTCCCGTTCCGGACGACGTTGACGTGCTTTTGGTTCCGCAGGTCTCGAGTTTGACCCAAGAGGGCCTCGACAGCGTTCGTAAGTTTCTCGATGCGGGCCGCCCTGCGTTGCTGGTCGCGGATCCCATGCCGCTGTTCAATCTGAAGCTCTCCCCCACGCAACCGATGTTGCCGCCCCCGGGGCAAGGTGGGGGCATGATGGGAGGCGGGGCGCCTCCACAGGCCAAGGGCAACTATCTTGAGTTGTTGCGTTCGATCGGGGTCGAGTGGAACGACACTCGTGTCGTCTTTGACACCGAAAACCCGAACCCTCGTATGGCTCACGCACCCGGCCATGTTGTGTTTGTCGGGCAGCGCGCAAACAGCAATGGCTTTGACGAGGGCGGATCGATCGTGGAGGGCCTCGCTCAAGTGGTGACTCTATTTTCAGGGGATTTGGCTCCCGCCAGCAGCGGTGGACCAGAGTTTACGCCTCTGTTGAAGACGGGACCCGATTCCGGGTTCGACCAATTCTCGGCGATGGTCGATAACAGCAACCCGTTCTTCGGCATTCGCGGTCCGGTGATCCCGGCGCAGCGGGGACCGATGACAGACAAACGTCATGTCTTGGCTGCAAGAATGCAGGGCGCCTCCACTTCGGGGGAGGACGAGACTTCAGTGAATGCGATTGTTCTCGCGGACCTGGATATGCTCGCTGATAGTTTTTTCTCGTTTCACGAGCAGGGCGGGGATATGGACGGAGACGGATTGATCGACGTTCGTTTCGACAACGTGACCTTCTTGCTCAACTGTATCGACACTTTGGCGGGTGACGATCGTTTTGTTGAGCTTCGACGCCGTCAACCAAGTTACCGCCGTCTCGATACCGTAGAAAGCTTGACTGAAGACGCGCGGAGTCAGCGTGAGACCGCGGTCGCGGATGCAGAAAAAGAGGCGCTGAGCAGGGTCGAAGAGGCTCAAGCAGACCTTCAAAAGAAGGTCGACGCGATTCGTTCGAAAACGGATCTCGATGAAAACACGAAGGCGATTATGGTTCGCAGCGCTGAAGAAGCTGAGAATCGGCGCCTGGCAGCGCGTCAAAAACTGATCGACCGGGACAAGGCCAAATCGATCGATGCTGTCGATATCGACTTTCTTCGTCAGGTTGACTCTGTACAAAATCGGATTCGGTTGGTTGCTATTCTTGTGCCGCCGATCCCCGCTCTGCTTATGGGTTTGTTGCTCTTCGGGCGTAAGCGGCGGCGAGAACGTTCGACGATTCCCGACAACCGCAAGCGCGATCGCGGAGGAAAAGCATGAACAAGGCATCTCTTATCACCGTTGGTTTTGTTGTCGTTGCGGCGGCAAGCCTCGGGGCGGCCATCTCGATGCGTCGCGTCGATCTGCCACCGCCGACCTTTGAAGACACGGGTGAACTTCTCTTTGAGAAATTTTCGGATCCTAACGTTGCCGCCTCTTTGTCACTCAAATCGTGGGATACTGATGCGGCGCAGATCGTCAGTTTTTCAGTTGAGCTGAAGGACGGCATCTGGGTAATTCCGAGCCACAATAACTATCCGGCGGACGGGACCGAGCGCATGGGTAAAGCGGCGGCCTCATTCATCGATATTCGTAAAGATATCGTTCGTAGCAATGACCCCCTGGATCACGCAAAGTTTGGCGTGTTGGACCCTGAGGCGGCCGAGGAAGAAGAAGGTAGGGGCCAAAGAATTACGATCAGCGATGAGTCTGGGACGACGCTGGTCGATATCATTGTCGGCAAAGCGGTGCCCGATAAAGACGGGTATCGCTTCGTTCGCTATCCTGACAAGCCGCGAGTGTACGCGGTCAAAATTTCGATCGATATTTCGACGAATTTTGTAGAGTGGATCGAAAAGGACCTGCTAAAACTCGACCGAGACACCGTCGTGCAAGTGATCAGCAACAGCTATCACGTGGATGAGAAGGTGGGCGCTGTGGCTGACATCGATCCGATGGTGTTTGCGATTGGTTCCGGCGAGACGGAACTCTACCCTGAAGGTGGCGACGAGAAGGCGCCTCCTCCTGGAGAGTGGGCGGTGGCCGAAGGAACAACTGTTCCTGCTGGCAAGGAACTCAATGCAACCAAGGTGAAGCAGGTCTTTGGCGCGGCTTCACGGGTGAAGATTGTTGGGGTCCGGCCACGGCCGGCCCGTCTCAATCCTATGGTTCTGCTATCGAAGGGCTTCTTTGTTAACCAGGAGACGATGCAGCTCTATGGCAATGAGGGGCAACTCGACATCGTCGCTAAGGACGGTGTGATCTACACCCTCTACTTCGGCGAGGTGACCTACGATACGGGGTTGTCGCTGACGGCGGGCGGACCCGCGGAGGTCGACCCGAAGTCGGCGACGGGCGAAGCCGCAGATGGTGATCCAGACAAGGGTAAGGCCAATCGATACATGTTTGTGATGGCCTCCTATGATGAAAAACTAGATCAAACGAAGGATGAGCCCCCGGAAGAGGGCAAATTGCGCGGAAAAGATCGCGCGGAGATGCTCGCCGATCGGTTTGGAAAGTGGTTCTACGTCATCGACGATTCCAGCTTCACGCAGATGCACAAGGATCCGGCAGACTTTTGGCGTGATGTCGACAAATAGGTCATAGCTGCTGCAGAGCGAGCGAGGTTTCCCTGAGAAGGGGGATCTCGCTTTTTTGGGTCGGTTGCGTGGGGCTAGCCGAGTACGATCTCGGTTGCGAGGGCGAAGTGAGACGACAAATAGAAATGTTTGTCCCGCTCTAACCTTCGGGACTCCTCGCAAGCGGGAGTCCACCAAGGCGATGCCGGTCGGGTCATGATGATCTGCTCGATCCGAGATCGATCTTCGGTCCCCATGCGATGAACTGGGGGGAGCCACAGAACGAGATCTGCGCGGACCTGTAGGTCGGAATCCTCAACAAGAAGGTTTTTGGTACCGTCGACGGTGTATCCCGGTGATGCCTCGCCGTGCCGGTCCCATGCGTCTTCGCTCGTCGGGAATGCGCGCCGGAGGGCCGCGTACGCGGCCCTCCAGCGTGGGTCCAAGGTTGAAGGCTCCACAAATGATGGCAGGGATGTGTCTAGATCGATCGCTCGATCGCAGGTCTTCAACAAAGCCGCGGAGGTCTTCGAGTTGGGCATTCTGTAGGTCTTTGTCGATGGTGGTGGTTTGGTCGCCGAGGCTCACGTTAAAAAGGTCGATGGCCGTCTTACCAAATTCACCTGTGGGCGCCGGGACCACTATTCGAGCGTGCATGACTGCATGTCGGCGATGATTGGCGCCCACGGGGCTCGGAAGCCAGGATGACGAACTTGTCAGCACGGGCCATCGGCTGGTGATCAAAAGCCCACCGGCACGGGCGGAGGGCCCGTAGACCACGTGGAGGAGTCGATCTTCCGCGTTTGTCACCAAGGTCCTGAGCGATCGCGGATCGTTGATGCCGGATAGAGCCACGAGATCGTATTTGAGCAGCTGCTGAGGCACGCGGTTCACTCGAGCCCGAGTCTCGACTTGACCTGCGGGACGAGCATCGACATTCCAGGTGAGAAGCTGTAGCGCCCTTGGACGGCTCAGCCCGCGGCTGAAGTCCAAGGGCGAGTCGGAGGAGGGCCAAGGCTGAGACCGGCGACAGCCGGTTGCGCCCAACAAGAGACCGAGCGTCGCTGCCTCGCGGGTGACGGCGACGGCCCCACAAAGCAGCTCTCGGCGTGACAAGCTCATGAGTGCGGTCAGAATAGACCGCTCGGAGGATTGTCGCACCCGCTCATCTTTTGTGGATGACGCGCACTCTTTGAAGCGAGATCCGTGGATCCTCCACCTGCGCGCGGGGTTGACGCCATCGGCATGCGTCTTGCGGTTTGGCGCCAATCAACGATTGGACAGCTCTCGCGGGGTTTCGTCGTTATGGATTGCACCCCCGCGTAGAGAGATGCATAAAGCGCGAACTATGGCCGGAGGCGCAGCTGCACGCACCCGTTTGAGTTGGCGAGAAGGTTTGTACTTGGTGGGTCCGGACCCGCTGACTTCGCCCTACTATTCGTCGGGCGCACTGATCGTCGCGGGGGTGGGGTACGCGACCCCCGGCTTTCAGATCGGCCTCTACCTGTTGCTATTTTTGTTGGCTCCGCTCTACATCGAAGCGGTCTTGCTGACGCTTTCGAATGGCGGGACCTACGTGATGACCCGCTATTCGCTGGGGCACATGGCGAAGGTCGCTACCTTTGCCGCCGCACTGGTGGGCATCGTTATTTCGTTCTCGTATGTGGCGACCGCAATTGTGAGCTTGCTGTCCTATGCGGACTACGTGTCTTCTCTCGTCCATGGCGTAGAGGGGCCCACCACCCTCTATGCGATCGGGCTGAGTATGATCCCCTCTGCCGGATTTGGCTTGTGGGTGATGCCGCAGCAATGGCGGAAGGTTCTTGGTGTGGTGTTCGGGACGACAGCGCTTGCCGTCGTTCTTAGCTCGGTGATGGCTGGGGGGGCTGTTGTAATGCTCGCACCCTTGATCATGTTGTTCACCCTAAACAACCAGGGGTTGCGCGAGAGTGTCCGGGTCTCGAAGACAATCTTCTTGATCAACATCGCCGTCATGGCGGTGACCATCGCCATTTGCGTGATTTATCTATTCATCCATGGCGCGGACTTCAGTCGTTTTGCCACTGGAATGACGATCGATCCGGAAACCGTCGCAAGGTTGAAAGCTGAGGCCGGAGAGCATGCTCACGGGTTGACGTCGGAACTTCCTGGATTTTTGACCTTAGGGGCGCCGATGATTCTTGCGGGAGCCGGCGCGTCGATCTTGGGAGCCTCAGGGGTCGAGTCGGTCATGAATATTCCCGAAGAACTCGATCGCCCACAATATGATGTGAGACTGATCTATCGTTGGATGTTGAGCCTGTTGCTCGTCATTGGTGGTTCGCTCACGATCATGCTCTTTTTGGTGTTGACGCCCGAGGAGCTAGCGACCAAGTCGAACTACTTGTTGGCGGCCCTTGGGGAACGGGCCGTAGAGGGGGTGACTGGAAACCCCTCGCTCGCACGACTTTGGTCCACAGTGATCGTCGCCAACGCCGCGCTGATGCTAATTGGTGCGACAAACACCGGCTTTGCAGGGGCGCGCGGGCTCTGGTTGACGATGGCTCGCGATAGCTTGTTGCCGCGAATGATCCTTACGCCCAACTCTCGGGGCGCCTTTCAACGGATTCACTGGTTGATGCTGGGCGCAATTTTTTTACTCGCCATCGAAGCCGAATGGAACCTTGCCAAACTTGAACGGTGGTATGGCGCGACCTTTGGTTTGGTGATGTTCTCTGGAATGGTCGCATTTATATTGCTGCGCAAATACAAAGCCGACGACCGCCGGGTCTATACGGCTCCGTGGAATATCAAGATCGGCGATACGCGGCTTCCGATAGGAGCCGCGGTGGGTTTGGCGGCGCTTGGTTTTGCGCTGCTGAGTATGTACAGCCAGTATAAGGGCGAGATCGGTGAGTTGCGGACCTTGGTCGTGACGGTCGCCGTGCTCGTGGGTGGTGTTGTGTTGCTCCATAACCACCGTCCACTCATTCGGATGGCCCGCGGCTACTACCTTCGGGTCGTGGAAACCGTAGAGTCTGACTCCATTGAGACCGAGGATCGAACCATTGTCGTCGCGGTGGGGGCGATGCGTGCCGGTCGTCTCATGCGGCAGGCAGTGGCATTGGCTCGCCAGCAATCCAAGACTACGGACATCCCGTATCGGCAGCTTGTCGTGTTTCACATGACGAACAGCGTCACTGCAGAGCATGTGTACCGGGTCGAACAGGACTCCGTCCGGCCGGCCGGGATTCAGGGCAGCGCAATTCGGCTCTTTACAGAACTCACTGAGCTGGTGCCCGATGATATGGCCGTATACCTTGCACTGGTGCCTCCCAAGAAGGGATCGACGGAGACGGACGATCTTCATAAGGCCCTTGAGGCGCTGGTTGACTTCCATGACAGCCACAAGTTCCGCGGGCATATGGTGATGGTGGGTGCCTATGCGGTGGTTGAGAAGGAGATCGCTGCGCTTCAGGTGAAGTTGGAGGGATCGACCTTGGTACCGGTCCCCTTGTTCGACTGAATCCATCGTACCCAAGGTCGCAAACCGCCTTCTAAGTCGATTCGGGCGCTTTTGAGATCGGGGGATCTGTGGGCAGCGTGGCTGAATGGCGGCGGTCGTCGGGCTACCATCGACTTCCACCGATTTTTACATGAGCGTATCGATCTCGTCGTTTTCGGGCGACGCTGCAATTTTTACTGGCTGAATCGTTTCTTTCAGTTCGACGCGGCAGAGACCGCCGTTGTCGACTTCAGATGGAATCGTGTCGAGGGCCTCGGCCCTTTGAGCAGGTGTGTACGCTCTTCGCTCGGGTCGGTCTCAGCCGGTGATCTCGAGCGGTGAAGGCGGGCGGTCCCAGTTCGTGGATTCGATTTCTATCCGCCGGTGAAACGGTTGACCTGGGTATGGCAGTAGGGCGTCTTGTTGCTTTTTTCGTAGTAGTCCTGGTGATGGTCCTCAGCGCTCCAGAATTGTTGGGCGGGTCGTACCGTGGTCACCACAGCATAGCCGCGTTCGACCAACCGCTCTATGAGTCGGCGGGCCGTATGCCGCTGTTCCTCGTTCACGTAGAAGACTGCAGACTGGTACTGGGGTCCAATGTCTGGACCTTGATGACCGACCTGGGTCGGATCGTGGATTTCGAAAAATCGTCGAGCGACAGTCACGTAGGACACACGTGAGGGGTCGAAACTTACTCGGACAGTCTCCAGATGGCCCGAGTCCCAGTTTGAAACATCGTTGTAGCTCGGCGAATCAACATGTCCGCCCATGTAGCCGGAGACGACTTCATGAACGCCGCCCAGTTGCTCTAGATAGTGCTCGACTCCCCAGAAGCACCCTCCAGCGAAATAGGCGATACCACGTCTAGCGACCGCTGTCGGCGACGAATGAGCGTCTTCCATGGGGGAACCGAGCCATGGAGCGTGGGCTATGGCCTGCGTGGTTTCTCCAGTAGATGTTGGACAGGCCGCTAGGAACAGTCCCATGAAGGTGAGTGCTGGCGCGCGCATATGAAATGAAGGGGAGGGGGCAACGATGTCGATACGGGGCCACGTGGGGCCTCTTTCGGCTAGTCTATATGCGCTTCACGTGTCGTTGCCGATTCTCCGAGGTGTGCGTACCGATCGTACGCACACCTCGGATCATACCCATCCTTATTATAATTTCTTGGGGTTACGAATCCAATCCAAGGTATTTTTTGCGGTTGTGACGCGGACAGAGGAGAGACTTGTTGCGTATTCGACGAAATCGGCCAAGGCGTTGCGTCGTTCGTCTGCATCTGCATTCGACGAATTTTCGTCCCAGCCATCGACGTAGTAGGCGCTGTGGGTGCCGATCAACAGCGGCGCTCTGTTTCCCTCAAGCCGGAGATTCAAAGTGTGCTTCAGCACAGCCGTGAATTCTGCGCCGGATAAGCTGGCCGAGTACCAAAGATTGAAGTCGAAACCGGTGACCTTTGGGGGGTCCCAAGTCCAACTCTCGGATGCCATGATATTGTCGGCGATTCTCTGCTGGAGCCCTGGATCGATACCGAGCGCGACACAATCATCATCGTCTGGAACGATCAGCGTATATACCGGCATCTCCCAGAGGCCAGGGTGCGCCTCGACGGTGCCCTTCACGGGGGAGCCCCATTCATCGGCCACAAGGTCATTACCAGGGCTGCCTCCATCGAGGGTGTAGGGCCAAAAGAAATTGGTGCCATCTTGATCCGATTGGTAGCCTTCTTCGAGACTGCAATCGTACCAGTAGTTCATCGATTGTACCGTGCTGATCGTAGCATCGTTGTGCGAGAGGAAGGGCGTTCGAAATCCATAAATTTCATCGCCTGGGATTCCAAGATCGACTTGGGTATCGTGACATCCTTGCAGCTCGTCCTCCCAGGTGTCAGCGCTGGTGTTATTGCTGGTGTCATGGTTAATTGTATGGTTGCCCATTTCGTGCCCCTCATCGTGGCCGGCTTTCCACGAAGCACCCACATCTCCGGCATATACTGATGTGTTGTAGTAGGTAAATCGAACCGCTGATCCGTTGGCATTTGTGTGTTCGCCAGCGAGTTCGACAGACCAATCCATGCCTTCGGAGTCACCATTGTCGTCCCAACCGAGGACCACGAACATCGGTACTTGCTCGGGGGCTAGATCACAGGGGGGGGCGACCGAGGGAGGACGATAGTCGACATCATTTCCCGCCCAATCGCCAAGTCCGCAATCATCGCCATCGCCGTCGCCGTCCCCGTCGCCGTCGCCGTCGCCGTCGCCGTCCCCGTCGCCGTCCCCGTCGCCGTCCCCGTCGCCGTCCCCGTCGCCGTCCCCGTCGCCGTCGCCGTCCCCGTCGCCGTCGCCGTCGCCGTCCCCGTCGCCGTCGCCGTCGCCGTCCCCGTCGCCGTCCCCGTCGCCGTCGCCGTCGCCGTCGCCGTCCCCGTCGCCGTCGCCGTCGCCGTCCCCGTCGCCGTCCCCGTCGCCGTCCCCGTCGCCGTCGCCGTCCCCGTCGCCGTCGCCGTCGCCGTCGCCGTCGCCATCTCCATCCCCGTTCGATGCCGCATTTGGTTCTGGATCATCCGAACACGCAACGAGTGAAAAACAAACGCCCAGCGAGAAGCCTGCGCAGGCAAGAAACTGATTTTTTTCGGTGGTCATGTTGAGCTCGTTTTCGATGAATTTAGTCGCCATGACCTTCCTCGCGACTGAACGAGCTCGTGACTACAAGCTGACCCGCCGCATTACATCAACGATGTGTTTTGGAACTCGCTAGCGACTGTCTCTGCGACCATTCCCGGCATGGTTTTGAATTGCAAGTCGCGGTGAATTGTGTATCCGGGGAGTCGGCGAAGACCCTTTGTCCAGAGTCTTCCGAGGCGGATCATACGGGGCCATGGGGGCCATTGGCGGTCGGTTGGCTGCGTCGGCAACCTGGCCTGGGGAGTCGCTGTCTTGATGCCCGTGCGGGGTGCAGGGATGGCATAGGTGCGCCAAATCGGATCATAATGTTCCGGTCGACAGATACGACCCGATCGGATCGGACCGCATCGGCCGTTGAGTTTGAATTGGAGATGAAGTGTTTTATCCGCCGTACCGGATCGTCATTGAGCGATTCTCTCATCCAATAGGGAGCCAATGCAGACACTGCTTCTGTTGATAGAGCGACCGATGTTCGTCGATTCTTCGGCACGAATCGTCTGACGTTTTTCGTGCTGAAATTCTTGCCCAATCGCCCTTGTGTTCGGTGCCACCCAGCGTTGATCGCAAGCGCGACACGGCCTTAGCGACGAGTCGTCGGACCGAAGGAGGACGATCGTGGCATTCGGTCGGAATCGGTTGATGCTGCCGAGGGCTGAGGGAGGTTTTCGAAGCTTCTCAACCGCGGATCCTCGAGGCAAAGCTGAGCGGCATGAACCTCATCCTCGATGTCGCGCGTGAGGATGTGAAAAATGGTGCGCAGACTGCAGTCGCATCGAGCGGCCAATTGACGATGGGACCCAGAACCATGAAGAATAGCGAGACGTACGAAAATATTCCGAGTCGATCCTCGTTGTCGAATTTGCGCTGGGGTCTGTCGAGTGGCCGCCGCGGCGGCCGTGGCGAGGAACGTCAGTCTCGGTTCTGTGGTCGCGGCCGCAGGTGCAGGCAGGAGGAGGGCGTTACGGTCTGGCGGAAGTCCGTGATGGGTGTTCTTGGAATTGACCCCAGCCAAGGCCCGAGTCGAGAGATGGCTGATGGGCACCCAGTTAGCGAGACGAGCCGGGCTAACCCAGGGCGAAACGACCGCTCCGAGGAGATCGCGATAGGTCGAGAACACCCAGCTGGCAGGTTCATCGACGAGTTTCTCACGGCATGGGCTAGCGATGACCTGCTGGATGGCCTGGAGGATCGCAGCGTTCGAGGTTAGCGGACGTTGGACCCAAGTGTCTGCACAGCGTCCACGGACCGAAAATCGACGCCCCAGTTGCCCCATGAGACGATTGAGCCGCCTTGTCATCCAGCGGGGTTCGTTGCCGAGATGCACAAGCTGGACCCCGTTAGGCAGGATGCAGGCCGCGAGAGCGTCAGGGAAGGCCCTGCGCAGGCGCGGCCACAGCCAACGGGCGACGTCGCCTCGATGCAAAGGCGGAGCACCAGGGAAGGCTATCGCCGACAGTCTTTGTGGCAGTCGATTTGCGTCCAGCATATCTTCATGTCGGCCGCCCGGTTGAACTGTTGCAGCGAGTGTGGCGCGCGGTCGTCAGCGATTGAGTCTCATGCTGAGTTCGCCTCGGATGACGGTGATCGCTAGCTGCTGGCCTGCGCGGACGTGTCCGCGAAGGACGGCTTCTGCGATCCGTCCCTCGACCTCGCGGCTGAGCAGGTGGCGCAGCGGTCGTGCGCCTAACGCCGGGTCGTCACCGGCGAGCTTGACGAGATGAGCGCACGTTGCGTCGTCGACGGAATAGCGAATACCTCGATCTCGGAACAACCGTTCAGACGAGTGTTGTGCCAGTCGGTGGCAAATGGCTTGCATCTCGGTGCGCTTGAGGGGCCGAAGCACGAGCGGCGCCTCGATCCTGTTCCACAGCTCGACCGGGAATGCGGCGCGCGCGTCCGCCAGAATTGCGGCGTCGTCGGCCGAGGCGCAATTTGAATTTTGCATTCGGTCTGCGCCCAGATTGGAGGTCATGATCACCACAGAATGTCGGAAATCGACGGTTCGACCGCGACCGTCGGTGAGACGCCCCTCGTCGAAGACTTGCAATAGAAGTTGGTGGACGTCTCGGTGTGACTTTTCAATCTCGTCGAGGAGAACGACGCGATGCGGTTGTTGGATCAGCGGATCCGTAAGGGCTCCCCCATGCTCGTGCCCGACATAGCCCGGTGGTGCTCCGACAACACGGGCCACCGCATGGGCTTCGGCGTATTCGCTCATGTCGAGGCGTACGAGGGCATCGTCGCGCTCGAAGAGGGCGCTGGCGAGGGCTTTGGCGATTTCGGTCTTTCCGACACCACTTGGACCCAAGAGCAGCACAGAGGCGATTGGACGGCCGCTGGCGAATCCGGCGCGATTGCGGCGAATGAGCCGGACGAGCGTGTCGAGTACGTGCTCATGACCGACGACCTGCCGCGCGAGACGTTGATCAAGCTCGAGCATGTCCTGATCTCCGGTCCCCGCGATGTGGTTCTTTGGAAGCCCGGTTCGATCGCAAACTATCTCGACCCAGGACTCGTGGGCGACGAGGTCGCTGCCGTTCCGCCGACTCCGTGCGCAGCTAAGATCGAGCAGATCGAGAGCACGACCTGGCATAGCCAGGCCACCCAGGTGGCGATCAGCAAGGCGGGTGAGCTCGCTGAGGTGGCTGCCCACAGCCAATGCCGCGCCGTGATGATCGAGAATGGCTGGTGCGGCCAACTTAATGGCGGAGTGAGAGTCCGCGAGGCTCAGGGTGTCGAGCTTGATAACGTCAAGGGTGTCGAGCACCCCGGGCATCCAGGACTCGAGCCGGCAGCGGCCCTCGTGGGTCACGAGCGTCAGGACACGGGGAGACCCGGTCGCCCACGCCTTGGCGAGGGGGTCGAGAAAGGCAGGCGGCGTATCTCCAGGTACCCTGTCAAGATCGTCGAAGATGACGATACCGCCAACATCCTCGACGGCTCTCAGGTCCTCTTCTAGACTGGCTTCGTCGCTGTAGCGGGGGGCTTCAAGACGAAAAAAAGGCTTGCGTATCAGCTTGGAGAGATGCTGAGCGACGATTGTACATCCGCTACCTAAGGCGCCCACAAGCAACGGTGCTCGGTTTCCGTGACGAAGGAGCGCATCGGCGAGGGTTGCAAGCTCGGCACCGCGACCGTGGATAGGCGCGAGGAACTCAGGGTCGATCGCGGAGAGCGAGGGGCCCTGGTCGGGGATTGGTTCGACCGGGGTCAGGGTCAGCGAGGGGTCTCGCGCCTTGTTCGCTTGTCGTCGAGGCGCCCGTGGCTCGGAGGGTACATCGGTCGAAGGCGCCTGCGTGGACATGCGGAGGCTCCTTCGAGCTGCTGTAGAGTCCACGGTCTGGGTCGCTGCGAGCGATGATGGTGCATACGAGTCTTCGCGGACGCGTTCGATCAGCAGTTTTCGCAACCCATGCCCATCGACGCCGATCTTTTCTAGCAGGCGGTAGGCGTGAGTGTCCGCGCATCGTAAGATCGCCAGAAGTTGGTCGAGCTCCCGACCTTTTGTCGCCTTTCCGCCCCGTTGTTGAAGGCGCAGACGCCAGTCCGCGGGCTCGTTGTCCAGGCTCGCGTGTAGGGACTCACGGGCACTCTCGAGCGCATCGACCTGCACTCGGGCCGACCGAAAGACGGCCGCGACGTCCGGAGACTTTGCGAGCTGATGGAGAAGATCGCACGAGCAGCCGCCGATCGATGAGCCTGGGTGGGCACGGCGAGACACGGTTCGCACCCGGCGATTCTCCAACATGGTCGCAACCTAGCAATTGGGGGCGAGGAGGCCAAAAAACCGGGTGAACGCGCGAGACAGGCCCAGATCGGTGCTCCAAGTTCAGAGCCGCGCGCCGATACACACCATATGCGGACATGGCTACGCATTTGCGGGCGGTCGATCGGGCTTGCGCTCCTACCGCTCTTGGCGGGTGGGGCTCAAACTTCGGGGGAGGGTCTTGAGCCCCATTCTGGAGATGTCGCAGCGATGGTGGCGCACATGCGTGCGCTCGCCGGCGACCGCTCTTCTGAGGCGGCGCAGCATGTGGTCAAGGACCTTCGGCGGGGACTCCCGCCGGCGGCCTTGGTCGCGTTGCTCGAGAGTTTGAGGGCGAATCCCCGCAGCGATCTCGCGGGGATCGCTCTCGAACTCTTTGCTCATCGACGGCCCGCAGTGCGTAGCCACGCATGCCAAGTCCTCATCGCCCAGGGGGAACCCTGGGCGCGTGGGGCAATTCTTATGGCACTCGAGGACGTGGATGCTCGCGTACGGGGTGTTGCCTACGATGCCATTATCGAGACGCCCCGTAGCGATTTTCAATGGGTGCTCTACAAGCTGATTCAGCGCAACGAAGATCGCGCCGTGGACGCGTTTGTACTGAGTTCAACCCAGGATGTGCTGCCCCATCTCGAAAAGAAAGGGGCGCTGCCAGCCTCCTCCCTCGCCCGGATTTACGGGGGATTGCTTCGGCGGACCGGGTTCGTGAACGAGTTGCATCGACTGGCGATGGTCTCAGAGTTGGCCAAAATCGAGTCACCAAATAGCCACAATGAACTGTGGATCTTCGCCAACCGTGAGTTGGACCCCCTCGAGCCTGGTCCTCAGCTGCTCGCTCGGCAGTTTGTTGGCTATGTGCCCTGAGGGCGGCCGTCGTCACGGCCAGCGGATTCTGGGTCTGGGACTGGGTCTGGTCGCCGCGGTGACCGCCGGTTGTGCTGTTGCGCCGATAGCGACGGAGCAAGCCGAACATGGTGAGGTTTGGGCGCTGCTCCAAGACGATCTCGATCGTCGGGCCACCACGAAGGGGTCGTCGACGCGCTCGGCGCCTCTGGTGGTCATGATCGAAAAATTTGCGGTTCGTGCGGTGGATCCAGTCTCCACCGACACACTGTGGCGATATCCTGCGCCCGTCAGCGGGCATCTCGTCGCAAGTGAATCCGTGATCCTAGTTCCGATTGAAGGTCGACGATTGCTAGCGATCGAGCGGGCGTCAGGCGAACGACTGTGGGAAATTGTGCTTCCCGGCGAGGTGATCGTTGGCATGTCGGTAGACGACAACTGGGCCGCGATTACGGTGGCTGGTATGGGCGATCGCCGGCGCTCGAAGCTCTTGATGGTTTCGATCGCCGACGGCTCGGTTCGATGGCAGCGCGGAAGTGTCGGGAGGCTCGGTGTGCCGGGGGTTGTCCATCGCCACGTGGTTGTACCGCTTGACGGGGAGCTCGTCGTGTTGAGCGCAGTGTTTGGGCGCGAAAAAGCGCGGCTTCAGCTCCCCGAGCCTACCGCCATATGGGGTCGAGTCGAGGTTCGACACGATGCCGTCGCGGTCGCAGGTTTCGCCTCTTGGCTGAACGTATCGGCGCGAGGGGGGAGAGCGCAGCCTCAGGAACTCTTGGAGCCCCATGCTCCTGTTTTTACCGCTCCGGATGGCTATGACCCAGGATACGATGACAACGAGGGAATCCGTTGGTGGGTACCGCTACGAAAGAATGCACTTGGAGAACGTGGTGACGGAATCCGCGTCGCTGTATTGATGGCCCGTCGTGCAGTCGTTGGGGTTGAGCTCGATGAGCGGGGCTGGCCGGTTCGAGGCCGCTGGGCATTTCTCGCCGACCCGGGTCACGAGCAGGTTGCGCTCGATGTTTCCTATGGGCGCGTTAACCTCCTCGATGAAACTGGCGGGCTCACGTCGCTATCTCTGCGCGATGGGCGTGTTATCGCTTCCGTTCAGGATGACCTCGAGATTCGTGGCGGGCTCATGCTTGGGATGGGTAACTTCGAGGGTCTTGCGGACAAAGCTCCCGGCGAGTGGTTCGAGCGTATGAAACTTGACGCGAAGGCTCCGGTTTTTCAGCAGCTGGCTCGGATCATTCACGATTCGGATCCGCGGATACTGGCCGCTCAACGGATTGCCATCGATGTCTTGTGGCGCGCGGGAGGCGAGGATGGCCGTCGTGAGGTACGAAGTATCGCGGTTGAGGACGGTGTTCTCAACCATCATGAGGGCCGCTCAGACCTGCGTCTTCAGGCCCAACAACATATTGTCGATGAGCTTGGGGCCGATGCGGCCAAACCAGGGGCGCTCGACCGATTGACCCTTCGACCTAGTTTTGTCGAGTCGGCTGATCTCGGTGATCTTCCTCTGCTTGCCCGGCGGGCCGTCGAGTCAGGAGAGGCAGCCTGGGTCGTCCACCTGGGGGCGCTAATGCTACATCCGGGCACCCCCGCGGGCGATCTCGACAGCCTTGCTCAGGCGCTCTGCGGGTTCGATCAGAAGGAGGCCGACGCCGTCCTCGAAAAGTTTTTGAGGTGCTACCATGCCGACTCCGAGCAGGTCTTGGAGTCGAGGGCGATGATGACAGCCGCGAAGTGCATGGTCATGCGGCGCCATCGTCGAGGCGAGGGCTCGGAAAATGCGGAAAATGTATTGCGTGATATTATCGAGGACTCGTTTACCGACCCGATGCTGCGCAATTCGATTGAGCGTGACCAGCGAGGTCTCACATCAGATCCTTCTCTTGTCCAGGCTGTGTCTAAAGACGAGGGCGATTTGGTGATCGATTTGGATGGCTAGGCGAGATGTGATCGACAGAAATCGCAAAGTGCGCAAAATCGTGTGTTTTGAAAACTCGTAGATCACGGGATATCGAGATCGAACCGGCCCCTTTATTGGGATCGTTTGCCGAGGTGTTTCCGTGGCGCAAGTTACGCGGACGATGTAGAGATCCGTGGAAACGATGACGGATCGAGGGGCGCGTATTGCGAATTGAGTTGTATCGACCCCTAGAGCCATCGCAAGCCGCTGATAGCGGATTTTCTCGGGTTCCCGGGCGACCGTCTCATGCGTGTGTGGCGGATTGAACGAAGAGAGTGCGCATATCTCGACACCTCTCGGTACCAAATTCACTCTGGCCTAGAAGGGCAAACTACGGTTACAAATCGCCGGCTATCATCTTGGGCTGATATTCCCGAGATCGTGGCGAGGAATTTAAACCCATGGCCGTTCACAGCATTTCTAAGGGCCTCGACCTGCCGATCACAGGGGATCCGCAGCAGTCCATCAGCGATGGGGCACAAGTCGCTCGCGTCGCGGTGGTAGCCGACGACTTTGTGGGTATGAAGCCCCGCATGGCCGTGCAGGTCGGAGACTCCGTCAAGCGCGGGCAACTGCTCTTCGAGGATCGCAAATCCGAAGGCGTTCGTCACACAGCACCCGGTGCTGGCAAGGTGGTGGCGATCAACCGCGGCAGGTACCGTGTCCTGCAGTCTGTCGTGATTGAACTTAGCGCGAGCGAACTCGAGGGCAAGCCCACTGCGGCCGATTTTCAGACCTTCGACAACTACCGACAGCAGCCGATTCAGGGCCAGAGTCGTTCAGAAATTCTGGGATTGCTGGCTGAATCAGGGCTGTTGGCCAGCATTCGAACACGTCCTTACGGTCGTGTTCCATCAGCTACAGGGGAGGCGCCGAATTCTGTGTTCGTCACAGCCGCCGACTCCAATCCGCATGCACCCGACCCCGATGTTGTGATCAAGGGACGCGAAGTCGATTTTCACGCGGGCCTGGCGGCGGTTGCCAAGCTCAGTGCTGGAAAGACGTATCTCTGTACGCGGACCGGGTCATCGGTTTCGTCCGGCGGTGTTGAGGGGATCACGACCGAAGAATTTTCAGGCCCTCATCCCTCTGGGACGGTGGGCTGGCACATACACACGCTTGATCCCGTTCATCGCGAAAAGGTTGTTTGGCATCTTAACTATCAAGATGTCATTTCGATTGGCCGGTTGGTAGCGAGCGGTCGACTTGATGTCGAGCGGGTGGTTTCGATCGCCGGGCCGCGCGTCGAGAAGCCGCGATTGCTTCGAACTCGAATGGGTGCAGAGCTTGCGCCGCTAATCGCGCGCGAGCTGATCGAGGAGCAAGGTGAAGAAAACCGTGTGGTCTCTGGCTCGGTACTGGCCGGTCGAACCGCAATGGGGGACATCGAAGGTTTCCTGGGTCGCTACCATTTACAAATTTCGGCGCTTCGCGAGGGACGTGAACGTGAGCTGATGGGGTGGATGAAGCCCGGTGTTGATGTTTTCTCTACCTCGGGCGCGTATGTCTCGTCATGGCTTGGAAAACGAAAATTTGCGTTGAGCACCGCGCTCAACGGCGGGAACCGGGCTCAGGTGCCTATCGGCATGTACGAGCGCGTGTTCCCCTTCGATATTCTTCCGACCTTTTTACTTCGTGCATTGCTGTCGAATGACACCGGTCGCGCTGAGGAGCTCGGCGCGCTTGAGCTCGACGAAGAAGATCTCGCCCTGTGCACATTTGTGTGCCCGAACAAACACGACTACACCGCTGTGCTGAGGAAAAACCTCGACAAGATATGGGAGGAGGGCTGAATGGACTTCCTACGAAAACTCCTTGATCTGGCCCATGAGCAGGTCAAACCCGGGGCGGATTACGAAGATCTTTACCCGCTCTACGAGGCTCAAGACACCGGCCTCTACACGCCAGGGACGGTGACGAAGGTCGCCTCTCACGTCCGCGACTTCCTCGATCAAAAGCGGATGATGGGCACCGTGATCTTGGCGTTGATGCCACTTGTCATCTTTGCCATGTACAACACGGGGTACCAGACCGCACTCGCGGTCGGGCACGGTGCTGTCGCGCATGATGGTTGGCAGACGCTGATATATGAGAATGTATTGGGTCTTGGCTACGATGCCGCAAACATCGGTCAAAACCTAGTGCTCGGAGCGCTGTACTACCTCCCCATCTCGATCGTCACATTGGCCGTCGGAGGGGTGATCGAGGCGGCGTTTGCCATCGTGCGTAAGCATGAGATCAACGAGGGCTTTCTCGTTACATGGTTCCTGTTTTCACTGATCCTTCCGCCCACGATTCCACTGTGGCAAGTCGGTCTAGGCATCGGTTTTGGAGTGCTGTTTGGCAAAGAAGTCTTTGGTGGGGTGGGCATGAACGTGCTCAATCCGGCGCTGACCGCTCGCGCCTTTCTTTTCTTCGCCTATCCGGCAGCAATTTCCGGAGACCAGGTGTGGACCGCCGCGGTGGATGCAGGCGGAGTCGATGGCTGGACGGGCGCGACCTTGCTTGGGCAGGCTGCGCTCGATGGTGTCGCTGCACTCCCGGATTCCCGATGGATGGATGCGTTTGTCGGCTTGATCCCCGGTTCAATGGGCGAGACTTCGGCCCTGCTTTGCATCGTGGGGGCCCTGGTGCTCGTGATCACTCGCATCGGTTCGTGGAAGACCATGGCCGGTGTCGTTGCGGGGACCACGCTGATGTCCGTCGTACTCAATGCGATCGGATCGGATACGAACCCAATGTTCTCAGTGCCTGTGTATTGGCACATGGTCCTGGGCGGCTGGGCTTTCGGCACAGTCTTTATGGCCACAGACCCCGTCAGTTCCGCATTCACGGATGTCGGGAAATTGATTTATGGACTCGGCATTGGCGTGCTCGTGGTCCTCGTTCGCGTGGTCAACCCGGCCTATCCCGAAGGTATGATGCTGGCGATTTTGTTCATGAACATGTTCGCACCGCTGATCGACCACTTTGTCGTCCAGAAGAACGTCAAGCGCCGTCAGGCACGCTACGCCGCGACGACGCCCGTGAAGGTCGCCGATGGAGGTGAAAAATGAGCCAAGACAGCACCAAGTATATCTTGGGGTTCGCAGCCACGGTCTGCATCGTCTGTTCTGTGGTGGTCTCTGGGGCTGCTGTGGGACTGAAAGACCTGCAAGTGGCAAACGAACTCGTCGACAAACAGAAAAAGGTTCTGGATGTGTCGGGCGCGCTTCGTCCCGGCGAGAGTGACACGATGGAAGCGGATGCCATCACGGCGCTCTACGACACCGCGGTGGTTCCTCGCCTCGTCTATCTTCCTGACGGAAGCTATCTGGAGGCTGCCGGCGGGGAGGGCATGTACGCCTACGCCTTCAAACGCGAAGATGGCCGAGAGGTCTCGGGCGAGATCGATATCGGTACCTTCGATCTCCAAAAAGCGCGTAAGGACCCCGATCTCGGCTACAAACCAACCGACAACCCCTCGAAGGTGTTGACCCAGTCCTACGTCGGACTTGTCTATCACATCATGAAGGACGAGAAGATCGAGAAGGTCATCGTGCCGGTTGAGGGCTATGGGCTGTGGGGCACTCTTTTTGGCTACCTGGCTGTGGAGCAAGACGCCGAAACGGTCTCAGGGCTGACCTTCTATAAGCATATCGAAACTCCAGGTCTCGGCGGTGAGGTCGACAATCCGGCCTGGAAGGGGCTCTGGAAGGGACGTAAGATCTACGACAGTACGGGTAAGCCCGCACTGAAGATCATCAAGGGCCCTGCTGGATCCGTTGCCGATGCCCCCCACGAGGTCGATGGCCTTTCTGGGGCCACGCTCACCGGAAATGGAGTCACCAACCTACTTCGCTATTGGACCGACGAGACTGGGTATGGACCCTACTTGAAGAAGTTCAAGGAGAAAGGAGAGTAGCCATGGCCACGAAGACTAAAGAAGTACTGCTCGACCCCTTGCTGAACACGAACCCGATCGCCGTTCAGGTGCTCGGGGTTTGTTCCGCGTTGGCGGTCACGGGAAAGTTGGAGACGGCGGTCGTCATGTCCATCGCGCTCACCGTGGTCACCGCTTTCTCAAATCTATTTGTTAGCCTGCTGCGCAATAAGATTCCCTCGAGCATCCGAATCATCGTGATGCTGACGATCATCGCGTCGTTGGTCATCGTTACAGATCAAGTTCTCCGAGCGTTTGTCTACGATACGGCCAAGGACCTCTCTGTGTTTGTCGGCCTCATCATCACGAACTGCATCGTGATGGGACGGGCCGAGGCCTTTGCCATGGCCAACCCGCCGAAAGAGAGTTTCATCGACGGGATCGGCAACGGATTAGGCTACAGCCTGATGTTGCTAAGCGTCGGTTTCGTACGAGAGCTGCTCGGAAGTGGAACGGTGTTTGGCGTCGAGGTTCTCACAACCGTGAATAACGGGGGATGGTACGTGCCCAACGGTCTTTTGGTGCTTCCTCCTGCGTCGTTTTTCTTGATTGGGATCGGCATCTGGATCATGCGCACCATGCGGCCGCAGCTCGTGGAAGAGGACTAATCGCCATGGAACATTATCTCAGTCTCTTCACCAAGGCCGTATTTGTAGAGAATATGGCCTTGGCATTCTTCTTGGGAATGTGCTCGTTTCTGGCAGTTTCCAAGAAGGTTAATACAGCGATCGGTCTGGGGGCGGCTGTGGTCTTCGTCTTGACGGTGACCTGCCCGCTCAATAATCTGATCTACAATCTCCTGCTGCGCGAAGAAGGAATATTGGGGGTCGACCTGACCTTCCTCAACTTTTTGACCTTCATCGGTATCATCGCGGCAGCCGTCCAGGTCGTCGAGATGGTCATGGAGCGATATGCGCCCGCATTGCACGGGGCGCTTGGGGTGTTCCTTCCGCTGATCGCAGTGAACTGCGCCATTTTGGGTGCTTCGTTGTTCATGGTCGAACGCGACTATAACTTTGGTGAGAGTGTCACCTACGGCTTTGGCTCAGGGCTCGGTTTCGCCCTAGCGATCGTCGCTCTCGCGGCATTGCGTGAAAAAATGCACTACTCAAGCGTCCCGGCGCCGCTGCGCGGCCTGGGTATTACTTTCATCCTTACTGGGCTGATGGCCATCGCGTTCATGGCCTTCGCCGGAATTTCGCTCTAGGAGTTGGCAGTGTCGAATCTCTCGCTACTCGCAGAAGTGGACATCACTCTCGCTGGCTACGGTATCGTCACCTTTGTTGTGGTGATGATGGTCGTGGTGTTGATCCTCAATATTGCCCGCGGCAAGTTGGTCAATAGCGCGGATGTAAACATCTTGATTAATGGCGATGCCAGCAAGACGATGATCGTCCCCGCGGGGACGACGTTGCTCAATACGCTCGCGTCCAAGAAAATTTTTATCCCCTCAGCCTGCGGCGGCATGGGCAGCTGCGGTGTCTGTAAGGTGAACGTGCATGCTGGAGGGGGCGCGATGTTGCCCACTGAGGAAGGCTGGATTTCGCGTGGCGAGGCTCGTGAAGGGTGCCGCCTCGCCTGCCAGGTCAAGGTCAAGGAGGACATGAAGATCGAGCTTGAGCCCGAAATCTTCAGCGTTCGCAAGTGGACCTGCACCGTTCGCTCAAATGTGAACGTCGCCACTTTCATCAAGGAACTGATCCTTGATCTTCCCGAGGGAGAAGACGTTCCCTTCCGTGCCGGCGGCTACATTCAGATCGAGTGCCCGCCGCACGTCGCTAAGTACGCCGATTTCGACATCGAGAAGGAATATCGCGGAGACTGGGACCGCTTCAACATGTGGCGGTTTGTGTCGACGGTCGATGAAGACGTGACTCGCGCGTATTCGATGGCAAACTACCCGGGAGAAGAGGGGATTATCATGCTCAACGTGCGTGTTGCATCGCCTCCGCCGCGTCAACCTGAGCTTCCTCCGGGAAAAATGTCGTCCTTTATCTTCAACCTGAAGCCTGGAGATACCGTAGTTATTTCAGGACCTTACGGGGAGTTCTTCGCGCGCGAGACCAACGCGGAAATGGTGTTTATTGGCGGTGGTGCGGGCATGGCTCCAATGCGTTCGCACATTTTCGACCAGTTCAAGCGTCTCAGGACTGAGCGAAAAGTGAGCTTTTGGTATGGCGCTCGTTCGTTGCGGGAGGCGTTTTACATCGACCATTTCGACAGTATCGCCGAGGAGTTTCCAAATTTTAAGTGGCACCTCGCGCTCAGCGATCCACTTCCAGAGGACAACTGGGAGGGGTACACCGGCTTCATTCACCAAGTGGTGATGAACAACTACCTGAAGGACCACGAGTCGCCAGAGGAGATCGAGTTCTATATCTGCGGGCCACCGATGATGAATGCCGCGGTGATCGACATGGCGAAGGAGCTTGGTGTTGAGCCTGAGAACGTGATGTTCGACGATTTTGGCTAGCCAAGAGCCAACCAGATTCGCAAGAAGCAATGCGACAAGGGCCGTGCTTCTTGCGCTGCTTGCAGTCGTATTTGCGGGGTCGTGGTATCTTCGTAGCCGTTCAGCAAACGAAGCGGTGCGGGCGGGATGGAGTCTACAGGGCCCATTGGCCGTGCTCTCAGGTTCAACGATGGGCACGACCTTTCGTGTGGTGGTCGCGCAAATGCCCTTGGGTGACGCCGCGAGGGTGAAGGCGGAGATCGAGGGTAGCTTGAGTGAGGTGGATGGCTTGATGTCCACCTATGACGCCGACTCGGAGCTCTCGCGCTTCAACGCTCATCAGGCGACCGACGCCCGTCCGTGTTCACCGATGCTCTGTGAAGTGGTGGGTATGGCCCAAAAAATCTCGGAGGAGACCTTGGGAGCCTTCGATGTCACGGTCGGCCCCTTGGTGGACGCCTGGGGGTTCGGTCCCGCGGGGGGGGGCCGCGAGGATCTCGACGATTTGGCGATCGCCGAGTTACAGGCGCGTATTGGCTATCAAAAGCTGCATTCGGGAGCTGGAACCATACGCAAGGACGACCCCGATCTACATGTTGATTTGTCAGCAATAGCGAAGGGGTACGGTGCTGATCGTGTCTTTCAAGCGCTTGAGGAGCGGGGGCTCAAGGACTTTTTGGTGGAGGTCGGCGGGGAACTTCGAGCAAAAGGGGTCAACGGCGCTGGCAAGAGTTGGCGGGTGGGCATTGAGGATCCCGCGACAAACGCGCTATCATCCAAGGGCAGGGTGCACCGCGTCGTCGAACTCTCCGAAAATGCAATGGCGACCTCAGGGGACTATCGCAATTATCGTGAGGTCGATGGGCAGCGGATATCGCATACCATCGATCCGCGTACGGGGCGCCCTATCGCTCATGGCCTTGCATCCGTCAGTGTGGTCCAGCCGACGGCGGCTCTCGCTGATGCATACGCTACTGCTTTGACCGTACTTGGCCCGCAAGAAGGCTGGGCCTTTGCCGAAAGTCACGCGATTCCCGCATATTTTCTTGTTCGCTCGGAGGCGGGTCTTGAGGCAAGCTGGACCCGTAGCTTCGCCGAATACGTTCAGCATCCACAAGGCATAGAGAACTAGGAATGCAGGATCGATGACCACCGTTTTACTTACCTTTGTATTTATGGGCGGGCTGATGGCTGCGATGTCCGTCGGGGTCATTTTTTCGAACAAGAGGCTGCGCGGGTCATGCGGAGGAACCGGTCTCGACTGCACTTGTACTGACCCTCAAAAACTTGCTGCCTGTGAGCGGAGGCAGTCGACCGACGACAACCCCGACAAGCTCGTTTCCGTCGATTCGCTACGCCGGACTTAGCGGATCGGTCGTCATTCACCCAGCTTCAGCCCAGTCTTCTCCTCGCTGAGATCGCGGCTAATTCGTCTCGTTCATCGGTTCTCGACATCTTTGAATTTAATAGACATCGATATGGAGACAAAAGATGATCTCTATGAAGCTTGTACGTGTAAGAGTTGGGTTCTGGAGTAACTAAAAAATGATGGCTAAAAGATGAACAAGACGACACTCGCTGGCGCTGTTTGCGTGTTTGTTTGTGTTTCTCCGATCGGATGCGGTGACGATGATGCCGCCGATAGCTTTGTCGGGCAGACCGGCGGAGACGGAGACGGAGACGGGGACGGAGACGGGGACGGAGACGGGGACGGGGACGGGGACGGGGACGGGGACGGAGACGGAGACGGAGACGGGGACGGAGACGGGACCGAAGATCCCTGCGGTCCCCTTCCGGTGATCTATCGGGACTTCAAGCCGCTGCACGTAGACTTCGGTTGTCGCATGCAGGGCGGTCCGCCAGAGTTTCCGGGACTTGTTCTCGATACCCTGGGGGACGACAACAAACCGCAGTTCAACGTTTCTCCTCCGGGTATGCCGGTTGGCTGGGAAGGAACTCTGCCTCAAATTACCACGGAAGCGTCGTTCGACGAATGGTACAACACTGTGAATGGCGTCAACATCGAGATTGCCGGGGAAATTGTGTTGGAGGAGACCGCACCCGGTTCAGGGATATGGAGCTACACAAGCTCGTCGTTCTATCCGCTGACGGGTGACGGCTTTGGCGACAACGTAACCCCCAATTGGGAAGGGAACACCTTCCCGGAATGGAACGGATCGTTCACCACTGAGATTCACAGTCAGTTTCGGTACGAGCCAGGTCAGAGCTTCACTTTCATTGGCGATGATGACGTCTGGGTATACATCGACGGAAAATTGGTTGTCGACCTCGGTGGGCTGCACGAGTCAGTCGCCGGCAATGTTCAGCTGGATTCCCTTGGATTAACTGAAGGGCAGTTCTATAGCCTTGATGTTTTCCACGCAGAGCGTTGCGAAAGCGGATCGAACTTTCGCATCGACACGTCGATCCACTGTTTTCGGATACAGTAACGGTCTGAGGGAGAACCAGTAATTCGTCGTTTTCCCTCAGGCAAAAACGTCTCTGAAATCTCGGCCAAGTGCTTTGTTAAGACATCGCTTCACCCGTTCGACAAGAGCGTAACCGAGGGAAGCCGATGTCCTTGACAATGCGCGATTGGAAGGTCTTGTTGCCTTCGCTACCGTTGTGGGCCGATGCGGGTCTTATCTCGCCAGTCCCCGCAGATCGAAGGTTATCACTACGGACTCGGCCGGCGTCGCGTGTACTTCCAATGTCATTGGCCTCGCCATGCCCGCTTCTGCCACGGGTGTTGAACGTGCCATCGAGCATGTCGGTGGCCTCGGAGAACAGCAAGATCCGGACAGAGTCCGGAAGGCCAATCACGACCCGTCCTTGGACAGACCTTCGATGAAATTAAGGAGAAAGTTCGCAGACGGACGCTCGGAAAACTCAATTCGCGTCTTGCCGACGATGAGCGTGACCGGCGGACGTTGGGCCGACGCTTTCGCTGGGATTGTGCGTTCAAACTCGATGAATCGAGGCGGCGCCGCAGCCTTGCGAAGCTCGTAGAGTCGAGAACGAAACGTCCCCAGCTTCAAGCCTCTTGCCTCCGCGAATTCTTCCTGACTGAGGCTGCCTCCCTCGAAGTCTTTAGTGATCGCTCGCCACTGGTCCTTGCTGTGCCTTGGGGCATTCATCCCGCTAGGATTCGGGATTCGGGATTCGGGATTCGGGACTCGGGACTCGGGACTCGGGACTCGGGACTCGGGACTCGGGACTCGGGACTCGGGACTCGGGCCTCGGGCGGTAGTGGTCCTCGCCTGACCGCGTACTTCGC